>Ga0193958_1000045_pt1 | contig 69145 bp, 64 predicted proteins | sample FB_1_MG_FD_140320 | JGI IMG/M metagenome (GOLD analysis project Ga0193958, IMG submission 140320) | Microbial mat bacterial communities from the Broadkill River, Lewes, Delaware, United States - FB_1_MG | ecosystem: Environmental > Aquatic > Freshwater > River > Microbial mats | place: USA... | reverse complement strand
TTCAGGTATAGAATCAGCAAGTAAAGTCCGCTCTACTGCTGGTCTTATGGTTCATATTTTTGGACGGCTTGCAGCAGCTATATTTTTTTGGAGCTTTTTAAGAATTAGCTCTTAATTCACATTCAATATCTAAAATAATATTTTTTAGCTTTCTTACTTGTTTTGCATCTATTTTTCTTACACTGGCTAGTAAATTAATTTTTATATTTTCCTTTCCTCTACTGGCTAGTAAATTAGTCAATGTATTTATCTTTCTTACACTGATTAATAAATCAATCAATACATATATTTGATTAACTCTTTGCTCACGGCTCACATGATAGCTTAAAATGTTTATTTTTGTAGGTGAATACATTATTTCTTCCCAAAAGGAAAGGACGCAGAGCGCATGGAACGAAGGGAAACAAGTATTAATTTTTGATAATATATATTTTCTTGTAAATTGGTGCTGAAGTAGGAAGCTTAATATTAACCACCCCACCGAGTAAGCACGCTTTCTTTATTCTCAACTAATTTAATTCTTCGATTGACCTCATCCATTGGCAATTTACTTTCAATACTGTGTAAAAATTCTTTTTCATTAGATTTATATTCTTTATGAATGAAAGGCTCGATTTGAAATTCACAGTATTCAACTACATCCTCAGCAAATAAATAACTTTTTATGTAATGATATAACCCGAATAATTCAATTTTATTTAATTGGCTAAAAGAACTCATTGTTGAATGGTTACCTAAAAATTTTAGGTCTAAATAAATCCATATTGTATCCCCACATAATTTTCCATAAATATAAAATATATCAAGTTTATTTACTCTCTCAAGTGTGAATAGCTTCGATAGTGCAAGAGTAGAAAAATTACAGTTATCTTTATGATCAAAAGGTTTATGAATATTTGGGGCAGATATCTCTAAATTTATCTTAGCATATTCTGCTATTTCTATACTCAATATGCCATGATTCCAGCAAACTGTATAAGAATCTGAATCTTCCTCAAATTTAATACTTATTGAATTAATATTGAGATCATTTCTTTTTTTGTTCTTCTCAATATCTAAAATAATATTTTTTAGCTGTCTTACTTGTTTTGCATCTGTCTTTCTTACACTGGCTAGTAAACCAATAAATGTATATATTTGATTAATTCTTTGTACATGGCTTACATGGTAGCGTTCAGTATTAATTATTGTGAATGAATACCCCATATTACCTCCAACAGGATACGCTGCAAGATAGCAGCGATCACTATATAAACCAGTAAATAATATGTTAATTATAAACTAATGACATTCATTTTCTAGCTCCTGCCCTTTAGGAAGTAACTTTTTATTGCCTTGTATAATCACTAATGCCACACCTATTACGGTAATCACCATACCAACTAATGCTACGGTATACAGTTTTTCATCAAATAAAAAATAGGCTTCTGTCGCGGTAAGTGGCGGAACAAGATAAAATAAACTAGATACTTTAGAAGCTTCCCCACGTTTAATTAATAGCATTAATAAAATGATGGCACCAATTGATAACACCAGCACTAACCATGTCATGGCGAAAATAAATTGCCCTGTCCATTGAACCTGCATATCTTCCGTAAAATAAGCCGCTATTCCCAATACTGTTGCTGTTGCTGCATACTGAATAAACGTACCTGAAATTAAATCCATATCAGTACAATAACGTTTATGGTAAATCGTCCCCAGTGATATTCCTATCAATGCTAATACGCCAAATGCTACTGCTTCCCAACCAAAAGATACCGTGCTTAAGCCTAAATGATTTAAATATAATTTTTCACCCAAGACCATTGCCACACCTGTTAAGCCTAACACTAAGCCTAAAAATTGGCGTTTAGTTACTGTTTCACCTAAAAATGGTACAGCCACAATAGTGGTTAACAAAGGTTGTAAGCCCACAATCAAAGCCGTTAACCCAGCAGGCAAACCATATTTTATTGCGGTAAAAAGTCCCCCTAAATAGGCAGCATGAACAAGTAAACCAGAAATAGAAATATGCCCAATTTTTTTAAAATCACATGTCCAAGTTGCTTTCACGACTAAAGCAATAATAAATAAAGCAACAAGTGTCAGTAACATACGATAAAACAGAAATGTCATCGGTTCTGCAAACGGTAAACCAAGCTTTGCCCCAATAAAGCCTGTACTCCATAACAATACAAAAATAATAGGCACAGATAAATGCCAAAAAGAGCTGTTTTTTAACATAATTTTAGAACTATATATAAAAAATAATGGTGCTATAAATAGCAGACCACTTTTTTATTTAAAAAATTAAGAGATTTTAATAATGAGAGAATGTCATTTTAATTTAAGGACACTTATAGAATAATATTATAAAAATAAATATATTATTTATTGATACTATTTGATTTATTTATGTAAATATTAATATTATTTTCTTATAATTAGTAAGATTTATTTTTATTACAATATTATAGCTTCCACTATGAATAAAACCTCTTCCCTTGAGTTTAAGCTTACGATCATAACATACATATTGCTTTATTTTTATTTATTAACTGCTAATAGACTATTGAAAATAATATAAAAAATAAAAATTTGTTTTAATTTTATTATTTAAATTTTATTAGCTCCCTTTCATAGATATATTTTGCTATTAAATCAAACTAATTACATGTTAACTTTTTAAATTATCTTTTTTATTTATCTATAACAGACTGAGAATTTAATAAAATAATTAAAAAATTTTTTGATTAAAGGCTTTTCTTAGTATTAAATGAATAAATTGATGTATTATGAATCTTTACAATATAATATTTACCTTTATTAATCATTATTTTTTTAACACGCTATAATAAAGATTATTTTCTATTTTTTCAGAGTAGAATAATAAGTGTTACCTCGTTTTAAATAGATTTTTTATTATTAATATTAATTACTATTTTTCACCTTAAAAGCAATATCCATTTAGTAAAATATATGAAATAAATTATTGATATAACAAAAAAATATGATATTTTTTTGAAAAAATACTTTTTATAGTCATATAAATTGATTACAATTAGAGAATAATAAATGTGTAAATCATGTTATATACCATGATATAATTACTATTATAATAATTGCTGTGATTTAAATGTAAAGATTAGGGCACAATGTTGGTGATTTTAAATTCTATAGCTTTTTTCCACAGTATCTGTATTACGTGTAATATATAGGGTGACATTAACTTTATTACACTGTTCTATAGCAGGTACAGATCATGGCACGGCAACGTAATTACTTTGGTACGGATGGTATCCGAGGTACTGTGGGTCAAACTCCAATAACCCCCGATTTCATTATGAAATTAGGCTGGGCAGCAGGGCGCGTTCTCAGTGAAGGACATGCACGCCCAAAAATCCTCATTGGTAAAGATACCCGTATCTCTGGTTATATGTTTGAATCTGCATTAGAAGCAGGTCTTTCAGCAGCGGGGATGGATATTCGTCTATTAGGACCAATGCCAACCCCCGCAATCGCTTATTTAACCCGTACCTTTCATGCACAAGCAGGGATTGTGATCAGTGCTTCACATAATGCTTATCAAGATAATGGGATTAAATTTTTCTCTAGTGCTGGGACAAAATTACCTGATGATGTGGAACTGGCTATTGAAGCCGAATTAGAAAAACCACTGACAACCGTTGCCCCTGATAGATTAGGTAAGGCAAAACGTATCGATGATGCGGCAGGGCGTTATATTGAATTTTGTAAAAGTACCATCCCCTTTGATATTAATTTAAAGGGCTTAAAAATTGTCCTTGATTGTGCACACGGAGCCACGTATCATGTCGCGCCTGCAGTGTTTCATGAATTAGGGGCTGATGTCATTAATATTGGTAGTCAACCCAATGGTTTGAATATTAATGAGCAGTGTGGTTCAACCCACCCGCGCACCTTGCAACAAGCCGTTTTAGCTGAACATGCTGATATAGGAATTGCTTTAGATGGCGATGGTGATCGCGTCATTATGGTGGATAAAAAAGGTGAAGTGTTAGATGGTGATGAGCTGTTATTTATCATTGCCAGTATGCGTAAGCAACAAAATACTTTAAATGGTGTGGTCGTTGGAACAGTGATGAGCAATCTTGGTTTAGAGCTGGCTTTTCAACAACGTGATATTGAGTTTGCACGTGCAAAAGTCGGTGATCGCTATGTCATCGAAATGTTGAAACAACGTGGTGGTACACTCGGTGGTGAGTCATCTGGGCATGTAATCTGTTTAGATCGCACTACAACAGGTGATGGCATTATTACTGCATTACAAGTACTGAATGCATGTTTATTTCAACATGCAGAGCTACATGAACTCAAAGCAGGTATGCAAAAGTGCCCACAGTTCATGGTGAATGTACCTGTAAAGAAAAAAGTAGCCTTGGATGAATCGCCTTTATTGCAAGAGGCAATTCGCGAAGCAGAATGCGAATTAGCAGGACAAGGACGGGTTTTACTCCGCCCCTCTGGTACAGAGCCGCTGATTCGGGTCATGGTTGAAGGCACACATATGCCACAAGTGAAAAAAATAGCCCAACAACTGGCACAGGTTGTTGAGAAAGAAATGGCTAACTAATTGAATAGGCAATAATCCAATAAACAATGATGGATAATAGTGCAACACAACAGGCGGCAATAAATAAGGCAACCAGTGCATACTGCCAAAAAGCCCCTTGTGAGAAATCACGTTGATGCTTTTTTTGGCTTTGTACCCCAAAAAAAGCAGCACAAACGCTAAAAAAAACCTGTAATAAGGAAAGAGACGATTTAGAAGGCTTGTCTTCTGTCATAGTGAACGCCACCTTTATTAGCTTATACAGAAGGCGATGCAAAAAAAGCATCATGGATTTATTGATAAGTTTAGGACAGATTTATGTTTTCACGTTTAAAAGATGATATAAAATGCGTCTTAGATCGTGACCCCGCAGCACGGAATATGTTCGAGGTGTTAACCACCTACCCAGGGCTGCACGCATTACTTTTTCACCGCATCTCTCACGCATTATGGGGAGTAGGGTGGAAATGGGTGGCACGGATGATTTCTGTATTCTCTCGTTGGTTAACAGGGATAGAAATTCACCCAGGGGCACAAATTGGACAACGATTTTTTATTGATCATGGTATGGGGGTTGTCATTGGTGAAACCACCATTGTGGGAGACGACTGTACTTTGTATCAAGGTGTGACTCTAGGGGGCACCAGTTTAGAAAAAGGTAAACGCCATCCCACTTTAGGCAATAATGTGGTTGTGGGCGCGGGGGCTAAAGTATTAGGCCCTTTCACCCTTGATGATGGGGCGCGGGTCGGCTCCAATGCGGTAGTTGTGAAAGCAGTACCCAAAAATGCGACAGCTATTGGTATACCCGCACGTATTATAGAACAAAAGACCGTTGAAGAAAAAAGCCATAAAAAACAGGTGGCACAAAAAATCTTCGATGCTTACGGAATTCCACAGGATTTTGATGCTGAGCAACTTGATCCTGTGCAATATGCTATCAACCACATGTTAGACGACATGCATACAATGGATAAACAGGTGGCAATGATGTACACCATGTTAAAAAAATTGGATGATAAAGGTCTGCTAACAGATGACGCAGCAGGGTTTGAATCTTCAATGACAAAGATAAATTCCTTGCAAAATGTGGATGATGCAACTACACTAAAATAAAATAGCCTAGTATTTTTTGTGGAAATAATACTTGACTGTTTTACTAAACTATGTAATAATTTTTATCAACCAATAAAATTGGATAGTACTGCTATGAGATTAACTACAAAAGGACGTTACGCCGTCACAGCCATGTTGGATTTAGCTATTCACCGTGATCAAGGACCTATCACTTTAGCTGATATCTCCCAACGTCAAGGTATTTCTTTATCTTACCTTGAGCAATTATTTTCACGTTTACGTAAAAATGGTTTAGTAGACAGTACACGTGGACCAGGTGGTGGTTACCGCTTAAGCCGTGGTGCTGATGCAATTTCTGTTGCTGAAGTAATCACTGCTGTTGACGAAAAAGTGGATGCAACACGTTGCAAAGGCATGCAAAACTGCCAAGACGAGCAACGTTGTTTAACACATGAGTTATGGTCTGACTTAAGCACTCAAATTCGTGAGTTCTTAGGCGGTATTTCTTTAGCTGAAATCGTTGAAAAGCGTGCTGATGAAGCATCTGAAGCTGTGATTTTACGTCAAGAGCACTTACGTCGTGCGGGTAAATTACGCGCAGCAAACCGCTAATATTACACGTATTAATGACGCTGGTTAACGCTCGTAATAGTATGCAAGCCTCTTTATACTAAGCAAGAGGCTATGGATACCAAAAAATAGCCTAAATAATGGAGACAATGCATGAACTTACCTATTTACTTTGATTATTCTGCCACCACACCTGTGGATGTGCGGGTTGCAGAAAAAATGATGGAATATCTCACAGTACAAGGTAAGTTTGGAAACCCTGCGTCGCGCTCGCATAAGTTTGGCTGGGATGCTGAACAAGCGGCGGAGCAAGCACGTGCTGATGTGGCAGCACTGATTAATGCCGATGCAAAAGAGATTGTATGGACATCAGGTGCAACAGAATCTGATAATCTAGCAATCAAGGGGATCGCGCATTTCTATCAGAAAAAGGGTAAGCATATTATTACGAGTAAAACCGAACACAAAGCGGTTTTAGATACCTGTAGACAGTTAGAACGTGAGGGGTTTGAGGTCACCTATCTAGATCCTGAGCCCTCAGGTTTGATTGACTTAGGTAAATTAGAAGCAGCCATGCGTGATGACACTATTTTAGTCAGTTTGATGCATGTGAATAATGAAACAGGTGTGATCACCGATATTGCAGCAGTAGGGGAATTAACCCGTGCACGCAAAATCATGTTTCATGTTGATGCAGCACAAAGTGCTGGAAAAGTGAATATTGATATGGCAACAATGAAGGTGGATTTACTATCCCTTTCAGCCCATAAAGTGTACGGTCCTAAAGGGATTGGTGCATTATATGTTCGTCGTAAACCACGTGTACGCTTAGAAGCACAAATGCACGGTGGTGGACATGAGCGCGGTATGCGTTCAGGCACCTTAGCCACACATCAGATTGTGGGCATGGGTGAAGCCTTCCGTATTGCTAAAGAAGATATGGCAAAAGATGAAGCACATATTCGTGCTTTACGTGATCGTTTATGGGATGGCTTAAAAGATTTAGAAGAGCTTTATATCAACGGTGATTCTGAGCAACGTATTGCAGGAAATTTAAATGTCAGCTTCAACTTTGTTGAAGGTGAATCCTTAATCATGGCACTTAAAGACTTAGCCGTATCCTCTGGCTCAGCCTGTACCTCCGCAAGTTTAGAACCCTCTTATGTGCTACGTGCCTTAGGGCGTAATGATGAACTGGCTCACAGCTCTATCCGTTTTACTATTGGTCGTTTTACCACAGAAGAAGAAATCGATTATGCGATTCCTTTAATTCGTAAAAATATTAACCATTTGCGTGAAATGTCCCCATTATGGGATATGTACAAGGATGGAATTGATATGGATGCCATTGAATGGAATGCCCATTAAGGTTACGATACGAAATTCGGTTAGTTTAGGGAGCGGTTGTTATGTCATATTCTGATAAAGTATTAGATCACTATGAAAATCCACGTAATGTGGGTGCACTTGATAAAGATGATCCAAGCGTCGGTACAGGAATGGTGGGAGCACCTGCCTGTGGTGATGTGATGCGTTTAATGATTAAAGTCGGTGATAATGGCATCATCGAAGATGCAAAGTTTAAAACCTACGGCTGTGGTTCAGCTATTGCCTCTAGCTCATTACTAACAGAGTGGGTAAAAGGTAAAACTATTAATGAAGCCGCTGCAATTAAAAATACAGATATTGCAGAAGAATTAGCCTTACCTCCTGTAAAAATTCACTGTAGTGTCTTAGCAGAAGAAAGTATTAAGGCTGCGGTCAAAGATTACCAAGATAAACAAGACAGTTAATTGTTAGATAGTAAAGAGTGTCTTCTATCATCAAAGAGATAACTCATTTATATTTAATCATTAAAATGCTAAGGGTTGTATCATTCCTTGATCACCCTTACATAAACTACATATAGTGCAACGTGATGCAGTGAGCAGCGTGGGTGACATTATTAAGCGATGCCATCATTTGTAGTACCCTGTTTTCATAACACACGTCTCTTCTTTCCTGTCTACTGATAACATGCACTCTATGTATCTATCATGATTTATAAAAGGTAATTTTATGGCAGTTTCCCTTACAGAAAACGCCGCTGCACATGTACAGCGTTCATTAGATCAGCGGGGCAGTGGTCAAGGTTTACGTTTAGGCGTGAAGACATCAGGCTGTTCAGGTATGGCTTATATCCTTGAGTTTGCTGATACGATAGAAGAAGAAGATCATGTATTTGAATATTTTGGTGTCAAACTTATTGTTGATACAAAAAGCTTCTTATATTTAGATGGTACACAACTGGATTACACACGTGAAGGCTTAAATGAAGGCTTTAAATTCACTAACCCTAATGTAAAAGATGAATGTGGGTGTGGAGAGAGTTTCAACGTATAATCATGAAAGTTGCTGAAAATTATTTTGAGCTTTTTAGTCTCCCTGTTAGCTTTAATATTGATAAAGCAGAATTGGCTACGCGTTATCGTCACTTACAACGCACCACCCACCCTGATAATCATGTAAACGGTTCTGATCGAGAACGTCGTTTAGCCCTACAACACACTGCCTATATCAATACAGCTTATCAAACCTTAAAAGATGCTTTAGCACGGGGTAAGTATATCCTTACTTTACAAGGTCATGATATTGATATGCAACATACGACGGCAACGGATCCCAGTTTCCTGATGGAACAAATGGAGCTACGGGAAACCTTAGCTGCCATTAAAAATATCAGTCAACTTTCTCCTTTTATGCAAAATATAGCTGAACGTATCAGTGCAGCAACCCATGTATTGGGGACGGCATTAGCTGATAATGATCTCACTATTGCGACGACTCGCCTCCATCAATTACAATTTTTGACCCGTTTGCATGAAGAAGCTATCAGACTAGAAGAAGATTTATTAGAGATTTAGCCTAAGGATACTCCATGGCACTTTTACAGATTAGTGAGCCTAATCAAGCCACTGCTCCTCACCAACATCGCTTAGCTGTTGGGATTGATTTAGGAACAACGAATTCCTTAGTCGCAACCGTTCGTAGCCATATTACTGAAACACTTGCAGATGAAAAAGGGCACCATCTTTTACCTTCTGTGGTGTATTATCATACTGATGGGCAACGTGAAGTCGGTCATGATGCACAACGCTACAGCTCTACAGATCCACATAATACTGTGGCATCTATTAAACGCCTTTTAGGACGTGGTATCAAAGATATCAAAACATTAGGTCAAAGTTTACCTTATCATTTTGTTGATAATGAAGCAGAGGGCATGCCGACCTTACGTACAGCTGGTGGTGATTTTAGCCCTGTACAAGTTTCTGCCCATATTTTAGAAAATTTAAAACAACGTGCCGAACAAAGTTTAGGCGGCACACTCACTGGTGCGGTGATTACTGTTCCTGCCTATTTTGATGATGCGCAACGCCAAGCCACTAAAGATGCAGCAACCCTAGCAGGGATTAATGTTTTACGCTTATTAAATGAGCCTACCGCTGCTGCCATTACTTACGGTTTAGATAAAAAAGCTGAAGGGGTACATGTTGTTTATGATTTAGGCGGCGGCACTTTTGATGTCTCTATTTTACGCCTTCAAAGGGGTGTATTTGAAGTGATGGCAACCGCTGGAAACTCAGCACTCGGTGGAGATGATATTGATCGCTTAATTGCAGATTGGATCATGTCAGAGGCAGGCATTGCAGACGATGCAGAACAACATGCTATTCGTCATTTACTCGATAGTGCAAGAGCTGCAAAAGAAGTCTTAAGCCAACAAGAAAGTGTTCCACTTGAAATTAAAATAAATGATGATGATGTATGGCAAGGGGAGCTCAGTCGTCATACCTTATATGAGCTGATTGATCCACTGATTCAAAAAACCCTTATTCCTTGTCGTCGTGCATTACGTGATGCTAATTTAGATCTGAATGAAATCAATGAAGTTGTGATGGTTGGGGGATCAACCCGTATGCCACGTGTACGGGAAAAAGTAGGGGAATTTTTTAATTGTGACCCACATGTTGATATCGACCCTGATCAAGTTGTTGCCCTTGGTGCAGCCACACAAGCTGATATTTTAGTCGGCAATAAACCTGATAGTGACATGTTGTTATTGGATGTCACCCCGCTCTCATTAGGGATTGAAACAATGGGCGGTTTGGTAGAGAAAATTATTCCTCGTAATACCACTATCCCTGCTACACGCGCCCAAGAATTTACGACTTTTAAAGATGGTCAAACCGCCATGGCTATCCATGTTTTACAAGGTGAACGTGAATTAGTAGTAGATTGTCGTTCCTTAGCCCGTTTTGAATTACGTGGTATTCCACCAATGGTGGCAGGGGCTGCACGTATTCGTGTCACTTATCAAGTTGATGCAGATGGCTTATTAAGTGTTTCCGCACAAGAGCAAATCAGTGGTGTGCACAGTGATATCACTATCAAACCTTCTTATGGCTTAGAAGATAAAGATATTGAGCAAATGCTGCGTGATTCTTTTGAACATGCAAAAGATGATATCAGTGTACGCGCCTTGCGTGAGCAACAAGTGGAAGCTGATCGAGTTGTACAAGCTTTACGTAGTGCGCTACAGCAAGATGGGCAGCACCTACTGAAAAAAGATGAGTTTTTACAAATTAATCAGGCACTCGATACATTACTCAAAGCCTCCACAGGCAATGATATCAGCGTCATTAAACAGGCGATTGCTGATGTTGATACAGTGACTCAAGAATTTGCCGCACGTCGCATGGACGCCAGTATTAAGAAAGCTATGCAAGGGCATCGCGTTGATGAATTTATGGAGGATTCTAAATGACTAAGTTAACCTTTTTACCTCACGAAGAAATTTGCCCAGAAGGGAAAGAGGTTGAGGTTGAAGCAGGGATAACCGTCTGTGATGCCGCGTTACAACACGGTATTACAATTGAGCATGTGTGTGAAAAATCCTGTGCCTGTACCACCTGTCATATCGTTGTTAGAGAGGGCTTTGATTCTTTAGAAGATGCCACAGATGAAGAAGAGGATTTACTAGATAAAGCGTGGGGCTTAGAGCCTGAATCGCGCTTATCTTGTCAAACCAAAGTTGGTGATAATGATTTAGTGATTGAAATTCCTAAATATACCATTAATATGGTATCAGAAAATCATTAACGGGAGTATGTATTCATGAGTTTACGTTGGGTTGATTCCTTAGATATTGCTATTGAGTTATACGAAAAATTCCCTGAAACTGATCCACGCTATATTAGTTTTCCTGACCTGCATCGCTGGGTGTGTGAGCTAGAAGAGTTTGATGATGATCCAAAGCATTCAGGAGAAAAAATCCTTGAAGCCATTCAAATGGCTTGGATTGATGAAGCCAGTTAAGTTATTTTAAAATTTTGTAACAAAGTTTTACTGTAGTGGTATTGCACCTCAGCCACTACAGTAATATTAAGATGTTAATTTTTAGTTAACAAAATGTATTACTTATCGTTGTAGATTTTTTTCTATTCCCTCCCTTTTATTTCAGTGCTTAACATGACGACTATTGCTTCATCTGTTTCTGAAAAAATCTTACTGGATGCGATTACAACCGTATTCTCTCATTATATTACTGAAACAAATCCTTATATATTATTCAATGGCTTACTGGATGTATTATTAGATATTACAGAAAGTGAATATGGTTTTATTGGGGAAGTTTTTTATTCAGATGACCAAAAGCCCTTTGTTAAAAATTATGCCACCACTGATATTTCATGGAGTGCTGACACCCAGCAGCTTTATGAAGAAACTAAAGAAAAGGGCATGATTTTTTCAAAATTAGATTCACTATATGGTGCTGTTCTAACAACAGGACAATTGATTATTGCTAACCAGCCCGCCACTGATCCACGGCGTTATGGTCTCCCCCAAGGACATCCTCCCTTACATAGTTTTATGGGGATGCCTTTTTATGGAGGGGGGCAATTATTGGGTATGGTTGGCATTGCAAATCGTCCCACAGGGTATCAACGTGAATTAGCAGATTTATTACAGCCTTTTTTAATCAGCTGTGGCAACTTAATCCAAGCTTATAAAAACAATAAAAAACATCAACAAGTTGAAATAGAACTTTGTAGTTATAAAACTAAATTACTCAAATTTACAGATAATATACAACTCACTGAAGATAGTTTTTTTATCCTTTCACCTCCTTCCGTGATGAAACAAGGCAACCTTGTTTTCCTCACTCCCAAAGAATTAAAATTATTAGAGATATTGGTTTTAAACCGTAATAACATTATTAATACTCTAATGATTGAAAAACATGTATGGAATAATACGATAGTGGGAGAGTCTTCCTTGCGTGCCTTAATGCGGCGTTTACGTAAGAAATTGCCTGATTTAGAGATTAAAACTGTTTCAGGTCAGGGCTACACTTTACTTATTTCCATATAGTTTTATCACAAAAATATCACAAAGATATAAAGTAAAAATCACAACATCTTTCTAATAACTGATTATAATTTAATTGTATTCTTTATTTAATTGGAGATTTTGTGATGAGTAACAATGCAACATTATACAGTCGTCTTGGGGGCTATGATGCCATCTCTGCTGTGGTGCATAATTTATTATCTCGTTTAATGGCTGATCCCTTATTAGGGCGTTTTTGGCAAAATCGTGGTGATGATGGTATTGCCCGTGAAAAACAATTATTGATTGATTTTTTATGCAGTAGTGCAGGGGGAGATACCTTGTACACAGGGCGTGATAATGTGACTTCCCATAAAGGAATGGGCATTACAGAACAAGATTGGCAATGCTTTCTAACACATTTAAATGATACCTTAACCCATTTTCAAGTACCTGATACAGAACAACAAGATGTCCTTGCATTTATTCAAAGTACAAAGGATGACATTGTGGAGTAAAACTCTGATGAGTACACAAAAAAAGCGATTCTTCTGGCGTGGTGCCTTTTTTCTATTATTTTTACTGGTGCCAATTTTAGATATTTTTCGCTTTGATTTATACCAAAACCATTTTATATTTTTATGGCATCCGTGGGTGTTAGAAATTAACGCCTCTCAATCAACTTTAGAGATGTCTTTAAATATGTTACTGCGTTTCTTATTACCCATTGGTTTAGTAGTAGGCGTCGGTGTTTTTATCTCATGGAAATGGGGGCGTTTATATTGTGGTTGGTTATGCCCACATTTTTCAGTGGTGGAGATGATCAATGGCTTAATGCGTCGTGCATCAGGAAAACTCACTTTATGGGATAAAGAGTATTTACCTGAATCACAGCAAGATGGGACGAATATTAAAACCAATAAAGGCTGGTGGGGCGTAACATTTCTTGCTGTATTTATATTCTCTTTTACATGGGCGGTGGTGTTATTAACCTATTTATTACCCCCTACTGAGATTTACGGCAACTTATTTACAGGTGAATTAACGCGTAATCAATTTACTTTTATTACCGTTGCAACTTGTTTATTTATGATTGAGTTTACCTTTGCACGGCATTTATTTTGCCGCTTTGGTTGTGCAGTGGGTTTATTTCAAAGTCTGATTTGGATGGGCAATAAAAATGCAATGGTGGTGGGCTTTGATCGTCAACGCGCTAAAGCATGTTCTGATTGTGATAACTCCTGTGAACATGCCTGTCCTATGCGTTTAAAACCGCGCAGCTTTAAACGTAATATGTTCACCTGTACGCAATGTATGCAATGTGTTGAAGCTTGTGAGCATACACAAGAAAATAAATCAGGCGTATCTTTATTAAAAATGCTTGATCATCATTGTGCTTTAGATACATCAGATCGTAGTTTTAGCAATAAACCTGATGTACCTGACACCTGCTTTCATCCTGAAAATAAAGGTAAAAAGCATTGTTAACAATATAAATAAAGGGGCTGGATTTAATCTAGTGGTATTATTATTTTACATGCTGTAACGGCGTTATATACAACGCCATTACAGCAAGGAGAATGTATTATATCAATTAGTAATTCATGATAAGTATTTATCGAACATTTCCCCATACAAACCAATTTGGGTGAGACCATACCCAATAACCTGCTTGTCCACGTTGTCCACACCAATTCCCACCTTTCCAGTAACCATAATCACTGTGTGTACCATATTTTTTTCTGTCCCGAGGGCAATATAAAGTTTGGACTAAATTTGTATATTTACCATTTGCAGAGGCATGAGGAGGTGTTTTTCCTGCCCAAACATACCAAGTTGGGGCAACCCAGACCCAATAGCCTTTTTTACCTCGTTGTCCACACCAATTCCCGCCTTTCCAGTAACCATAATCACTAAAATTACCATATTTGGCTCTATCGCGTTCACAGGTTAATGTTTGCTTTAATTGAAAATATTTCCCATTTACGGAGGAGCTTTGAGCAGAAGCAGGGACAGAGAATAAAAACCCCAAACACATCACAAGCCATAGCATCTGTTTATAACTATGTTTTAACATTATTCATACCTTTAAAATAGCTGAACTTAATTAAGAGACTAGAACAACTCAAATCTATGTACAAGTAAGAACAAGCAAATATTTTGTAGTGATGCTATATCCATTATTTTTACTGGGTTTTCTATGAAAACCCAATATTATCAGGATTAATGATTAAAATATTTTTGTTAGGGTTAAAGTCACAGTACTTCCTTCAGATCTATCTTTAGCACCAAATTCTTTTAAGGCGCGCAATGACACCACTGTTTTTATACTAGGGATAAATTTATTGACCTCTAAACCTGCGGCACTAACACGATCTTTGACATCCGTTGCACCTTTACCACTGTCTTCCGTCACTTGCCATTGCTGATACCCCACAGCACCCACTTCCCATGTACCGATGCTTTTACCAATCCCCCATTCAAAGTGAAAATCATCTCCTGCGGTCATATCAGTTTCATCTTGTTCCCCGTGGAATTCATAACGAGATAAGATAGAGGCTGACCATGTTTTACTGGGGTTAAGGTAATAAGTTCCCCCAAATGTCAGCATTCCTGTCCAGAATCCTTTCCCCGGAGAGGCAGGATCTTTGGCGGAATAATTCCCTGTTGGGGCGTAGAAACTGGCAGCAACGACTGCATCATAGCGTTTTTTATGCCAGCTTAGAATCAGTGGTTCAATGTTAATATCTCCCACATTAAATTCATCTTCATCAATCCCTGCTGCCCCAATTTTGATATGTGTACGTACTAAAGGCACAACGATATCCATCCCCACATCTGCGCCTAAAAATTTATGTTTTGTCATCCAGATAAAACGATTTGCCATCGCATAAACACTGACATCAAAATTAACAGGTAATTCATCCCCATCTTTGTTGGTAAGACGATTAGCATTATAAAAGATATTATAACTGCGATAATAAAAGCCTTCAGTTGGCACAGTGGCAGCTTTAAGCCCTTCTGCACCATTTACATAGTGACCTGTTTCTGCATGGCTGCTTGTAACAAATAAGCTACTTAACAATGCAGTAGATAAAGCAATACCTATCCTTTTTTTATGATACAACATTCTTTTTCCTTAAAAACCTGATTATTCTATTTCCCTTCGTTTTGTTGTTAGCATTTTATAATATTGTTGATAACAAAACTTAGGAGAGGATTATCAACAAGCTGTCTTTTTAAGTCAAATATAAAGGTTTAATAATATGTAAAAAGAAAAGAGGGGGTAGGGAAATTTTGAATAGCTATCAATCTAGTTAAGAAAATATTTTTTATTAAACTGTTGGCTTTGTTTTTTATGTATTTATCTTGATACTTCACATTATCTTTATTTACTGAAGCTGCACAATAGAATCAAGTAGATTTTGACTGAATTGAGTTCAGTGAAAAGCGTTGCATCAGTGTCATTAAGTTAAGGCTTAAAAGCAGTACTTTCCTTGTTACAACGCTCTATACCACTACCATTAAATTAAGGATTATCTAGTTCTTATGCACTACGTTTTAACAGGGAAAGTGATCCGTAGGGTGGTAATAGCTGCGCCACTGACCCTTATATTTTAAGGTAAAAATTCACGCAGCGTATTCTACCTTTTTAAGGTTAAGGCTGGTAATCTAAGGCATTCCTAGAAAATGGTGGAATACACTGCGCTATTGCCACCCTACAAAAATTGGATATTAAGCTAATACTACAATACAAAATATTGCTTTTAATCCTTCACTTAATGGCAGTGACGCTCGATATTGTAATGGAGCGTTGGAACCAGATAATCCTTAACTTAAAGTACAAGTTTACTGTATTATTTTACTGCAATAGAGACACTGATTGCGCCAATGATATCTCCTGCATTAAAGCCATCTTTTTCATAGCCTAACATATCAAGCTCACCTTTAGGTTTTCCATGACAGCTTAAGCAAGGTGGAATTAAATAAATAGGGTCAAAGTAACGGTATACTTTTTGTTTGCCCATTTTTGCAAAATTACCAAATGCGCGCGCTTTATCACGTGCACTTACAAATTTAGTGACGGCAGCAATCTCTGCCTCATCAGGCACATTACTTGGGTGTCTGTAATTAATAGAGGGTTGTTTTGTGACAATACCTGTACGAGAGTTGAACATTAAACCCGCTTCACGCGCCCATTTTGCAGGTAAGTAATGTTTCCATTTTATACCTTTAACATTCAATCGCTCCTGATTATTATCAATGCTTTGTTTACCAGCCCAAAAAAGCTTTTCAAGGATTTGTTGCTGTTGAGGCGTTGCTTCTAGTAAATCAGCTTCTAAAGCGGCACGCCATTGTGTTAAAAAAACATCACCTGTAAAGCCTTTATCACCTAAATTAGGATCAAGCAGCTTTTTCATCTGTGCAAATACAATCAGCCGCCCAACTGCCAAGCCTTTTGCAATCATGGCAGCGGTAGAGTGAGCTTCTGCTTCACTGACTTTATCTAAAAATAAATACTCGGGTGATCCACCTTTTGCGGGGATACCAATCTCTCCCGCATGGGAAAAAAGCGGCAAGGTACTTAATAAAGTGGCAATTAATAATCTCTTCATCCTACTCTCTTTTTATATATTTTTTATATATTAATTAGTGGTCATATTATGATTATCTCATGTAAACAGATAAACATATTTAACATATATTTATTATAAAAGTGGATATAAAAACTAATAAGCTGAGCAAAAATACATAAAAAATATTTTTACACATTAAAAAATTAGAACACCGTACTCATTTTTTTAATGTGTGAGATAACCGTTTCATATCTAGCAGGGAGCTCTCGACAACGTGCTTTAACACCAATAAGGGGCTCAATAACATTATTGGGTGGTGTGATTATTTGCAGCAATTGATTATCAGTAAAATATTCAAATGTATTTCTTTGTAAAACAGTAAAACCTAAACCTTTTGCAACAGGTGTGAGTATTTGTGTGAGTTGATTAATAGAGCCAGAAATAGGGATGTCATTGATATTTACCGCAGACAGCTCTGTGATACCACACTGAGCACAATAAAGTGATAAATAATGCAGTGCATCTGGATGATGTATTAAGCCTATTGATTTTAATACTGGATAAATATGCACTACTTTACTTATATTTTTAGGTAAAATTAAGCATAATTCATCATGCCCAATTTCTTCAAAATCAAACATATGTCTATCTGGTAGTGTTGTAACAACCCCAAAATTAATATCACCTGATTCTATATCGTTTAGTATGGTTTGATTGGGTGCCACTTCAAGCTGAATAATTAATTTAGGGTATGACATTTGAAGATTTAATAACACTGGATATAAGCGCAATGCTAAAGCACCAGAACAAGCTATTTTACAAATCCCTGCCAAAGGATCATCAAAGTTAAGACGTTTAATTAAATCTGCTTCATGTGTTTCAAGCTCTTTTGCATAGTCATACACTAATCGCCCTTGCTCAGTCAGCTCAAATTGTTTGTTATAACGCTTGATTAATGAATGTCCACAGCTTGCTTCTAATTTCTGAATATGTTGGCTGACACCGGGTTGTGTCATAAATAATTTTTTGGCTGTTTCAGTAAAGTGCCCAACTTCTACCAATGTTTTAAATGTATGTAACCATAGCGGATTTAGCATAGAACTCATCATAATGTAATATTATTAAAAATATAATAAATGATAATTTTTTGTTTGTATAGGTTGCCTTTATGATGCATCTATTGAATGTCATATCGACTTTCTAGCAATATAAGAAGTGATTTATTATGGTTCAGCCCTACCCTAGAACATTTTCACATATTGGTATTTCAGTACCTGATTTAGAAAAAGCGGTTAAATTTTATACAAGCGTTTTAGGTTGGTATTTGATTATGGAACCAACTGAAATAACTGAAGATAACAGCCCTATAGGTGAGATGTGCACAGATGTATTTGGCAGCGGTTGGGAACGTTTCCGCATTGCTCATTTATCAACAGGGGATCGTATTGGGGTTGAAATATTTGAATTTAAAAACCAAGAGAACCCTAAAGATAACTTTGAATATTGGAAAACAGGGATATTTCACTTCTGTGTTCAAGACCCAAATGTTGAAGAACTGGCGGAAAAAATTGTTGCCGCAGGAGGTAAGAAACGAATGAAAGCACCTCGTTATTACTACCCAGATGAAAAGCCATACCGTATGATTTATATGGAAGATCCATTTGGTAATATTTTAGAAATTTATAGCCATAGTTATGAATTACATTATGCGAGTGGGGCTTATCTTAGTACTTAAGGGACTGAAGTGACCACTCATCAAAAGGTTATGGTATCCAAAACTGTAGCGGCATTGCACGCAACGCCTCATTGCCATTAAGTTAAGGATTATCTAGCTCTTATGCACCACGTTTTAACAGGGGAAGTGATCCATAGGGTGGCAATAGCTGCACCACTGACCCTTATATCTTAAGGTGAAAATTTACGCAGCGTATTCCACCTTTTTAAGGTTAAGGCTCATACTCTAAAACATTCCTTGAAAATGGTGGAATACGCTGCGCTATTACCACTTTGTTATTTACATAAGTTTACAATGTAATCGGCACCTCTATGCATAATAGCTGTGCATCCGCTTTTGCTGTTAAATTAATCTGCTCAAATTGTGATATCTCTACCCCATCTCGTGTATTTAAGCACATCTCTCCAAGCATGACTTGCCCGCTGATAACAAAAAGATACACACCATTATTACGGCAAAATAATGGATAATTTACAGTTTTTTCTTTATCTAGATCAATACGTGAAAAATAAGCATTTTGATTAATAGCAAGGCTACTGTCTCTGCCATCAGGGGAAACTAATAATTGAAATTGATTTTTCCTTGCTAAAGAGTCAAAAGAGCGTTGTTGATAATGAGGCGTTGTATCAATTTCTTTAGGCAACACCCATATTTGTAAAAAATTAACCTCTTCTATGTCAGAATGATTATATTCTGAATGTGTGATACCCGTACCTGCTGACATCAATTGTACTTCACCTGCATGAATTACTTGCTGATGTCCCATACTATCTTGATGGCGTAACGCTCCTGATAAAGGAATAGAAACAATTTCCATATTTTGATGAGAATGCTCACCAAAGCCTTTTGAGGGTTTAACATGATCATCATTGATAACGCGTAACACCCCAAACCCCATGCGCTCTTGATTATAATAACTTGCAAAACTATAGGTATGGTGACTGCGCAACCAACTATGCTGAGCTGTCCCACGTGAATCAGCAGTGTGCTTATTAATGTTCATATTTTACATCATTTGTTTTTGTGTCCATGTGACAAACCCCGTTATATAGCGTTGTAAACGTTTTTGTGCCACCTCATCAATCAATACTCCCTTTGTATCAAATTTTTCATGGGCACTTGCCACGCTACATTCCACAGAAGGGTATAAAACACTTAAAGTACAAGCGAGTACATTTTTTAAATCTGCTTGGGCGCGGTTTCCCCCTGCGGGGCTTTTTGAAGCAGTTAAAATGCCATAAGGTTTAGCCACTAAAGGTGAGTTAAACGCAGGGCGTGAAGCCCAATCAATCGCATTTTTTAACACCCCTGACATACTATGATTGTATTCAGGAGAGGAGAAGATCACTGCATCCGCCGCTGTGATGCTATCAAGCAAATGTTGTACAGCAGTTGGTTTCGTGTCGGTATCAATATCTTCATTATAAAAAGGCAGATCGTGAAGTAGAAATAGCTCAGTTGTGACCCCTTCAGGGGCAATTTTTTCTACAGCAGAAAGTAGCTGTGTATTTAAAGAGGCTTTTCTTAAGCTGCCGCTGATTAAAAGTATTTTCATATAGATTTATTTCCAACAAAATTAAGCAAAGAATAATATGTGTTCAAGAGAAATAAGCATTATTTCAGCTTAGCATGTGTGCCATCACAGAAAGGCGGATTTTTAGTATGCTTACATTGACACAAAAAAATGGCCTCTGATTTTTCAGCAGTAAACGCCACAGGAGTTAATCCTGTACCTTGATGTGAGCCATCACAAAAAGGCTGTTTTTTAGAACGTCCACAGCTACACCAATAAATGGTTTCATTTTTATTAATCTGCACTTTCAAGGGTTTAGTATCAACAATAACAGGCTTATTCATTGTCTGTGTCCTCTTGATATCGCTTTATAGCGTAATCATTATTTCATGTATAATTATTTGAGCAAGAACGCACAATAATTTTCTATAGGAACATTTTATATACTAATGAACGGTGAGAAACTGCATGCAATCTGCCCTGTTGAACGCGTTATTCATATTATTGGTGGCAAATGGAAAGTGATTATTTTGTATCATTTAATGAGTGGTACAAAACGTTTTAATGAATTGCGTCGCTTAATGCCAAAAGTCAGTCAACGTATGTTAACGCTTCAACTCCGAGAACTTGAAGAACATGGCATTCTTAATCGAAAAGTATATGCAGAAATTCCACCGAAAGTGGAATATTCATTAACTGAATTGGGAAAATCCTTGGATATAGTACTGGAGGTGTTGCATAAATGGGGGGATGAACATCTTGAATAACTGTGATTGCTGATAACAAGCTATACTATAAAAAATACTAACTTGTATTGTAATAGCCTCTATTTTCACACTTTAAAATAGTAAAAATGCCACTATAAACTAGATGTAGTGATTGATTTGCTTTTATCTTAACTAGGATTCTCATGTTTCAACGTTTTTTTCTTTTATTATTTATTATTATTCCCATTATTGAAATTTATTTATTGATTAGCGTTGGAAGTGTTATTGGGGTGATTCCTACCATTTTATTAATTATCATCACTGCCATTATTGGTGTGCAATTATTAAAAGCACAGGGGATGGCAACATTACAACGCTTACAAAATGAATTAAATCAGGGGGCAATGCCTGCGGAAGCGTTAGTAGAAGGAATTTTACTCTTAGTCGGGGGGGCATTATTATTAACCCCTGGATTTTTCACCGATGCTTTAGGGTTTAGCTGCTTGATTCCACAATTGCGTTTATTGTGGGTAAAATTATTTAAACGTTATAGTCACCATGTGATGAAAAATGCTGCTCAAGGTCAGGCATATACACATAGCTATTCTTCTCATACTTCACACACACAGCAGCCACCACGTCATACGACTGTTATTGATGGTGAATTTAAGCGTGAAGATGATTAATGATAATTTATTAATATGATTTAATGAAATAGGTGGCGTAATATAGAACGCCACCATAAAAAACTTATTTTCATTTTTTATAGCAGATTGGGAGCCACATTACACTATACAATCTTCAAGGTGTGCCAGCTTCCCTACTAACTCTTTTTATATCGCTTAATCAACTTAAGGCTCTTTTAACCCACTCTAGGCGATCTTGTCCAAAAAATAATTCATTATTAACAATCATTGTTGGTGCACCAAATACCCCTTTTTCTACTGCATCCCCTGTTGCTTGTATTAATGCCTGCTTCATTTCTGTTTGGCTCATTGCCTCTATCACTACTGTCGCATCAAACCCAGCATTATTGAGCACTTCGCTTAATACTTCACTGGATGATAAATCCTTACCTTCTGCCCATGCCGCAGTAAACATTGCTTGATTATAGGCTTCAATCTGGTTTGTAGAAGCTGCCCACATTGCCCCACGCATCGCACTGACTGTACTAAAAATAAAATGGGGATTGAGCATATAGGGTAGGTTGTAATAATCAGCATAGCGTTGAAAATCTTTTTTAATCCATTCCCACTTAGCGGGGACTTCTTTTGGGGCAGCGTTCCCTGTTGCTTTAAACACCCCTCCCAGTAATATTGGCTTATAGTTAATCCTCGTCTCCGTTTGTTCACACAGTTTAATCAGTTGTGCCCAAGCAATATAAGAAGCAGGGCTGATATAGTCATAATAAAAATCAATTGTTTTTTTCACCAATAAATCCCTTGTTTAATATTAGTACGTCAATATTTTTAGCTTTAAATTAATTATTACCAAGGCAACCAAGGTAATCCTTCCTGTACTGCGGCGATTAAATTATCACGCGGATGTTTTAAATAGCCATAAACACGAATACCAAAAACATGCAGCATAATACTTGTTGCGTAACGTTTTGCTTGTTCAGGAGGGTAATCTCGTTGTAAATACTCAGCATATAAAGCTTCTTTTCTAGCTAAATACAAACTAATTGTATCTAAAAGCTCAGTCTCTGAGCCTGCTAGTTCCAACTGACTATTAATAAGAAAACAACTGCAATATTCTGTTTCGCTGGCTTCTTCTATCATTCTTAATAGAATTTGACATATCCCTTCCCCCACAGAGGGCGCGTCCTGCAATGTTTGCTTTACTAAAGCCTCTGATTGGGTGGCATATTGTTCTAATGCAGCGTGATACAAGCCTTCTTTGTTGCCAAATGCAAGGTATAAACTCCCCGGTTTTAGTCCTGTCACTTTGACGATTTGTTGCATCGATGAACCATTAAACCCTTGTCGCCAAAACAGTTTAGTAGAGTTTTGAATCACCTCATCTCGATCAAATTGTGCACGTGCCATCTTTATCACCATTATTAATTGCTTATTAGTACAGTATACCTTTTTCTTGAATGAATGTTCAAAATAAACTTGAACAATCATTCAATCTATGCTTGAATATATTTGAATGAACATTCAAGTTAATGGTTTATTATTTTTTTCTACAAAATTTTCTTATTGAGAGATATACAAATATAAGGATTTAAAAATGTTAGATTTATATTATTGGCCGACCCCAAATGGGCATAAAATCACAATTTTTTTAGAAGAATTACAACTTGATTATCAAATTATCCCTGTTGATATTAATGCTGGGGATCAATTTAAAGCAGAGTTTTTGGCTTTATCACCTAATAATCGTATGCCTGCATTAGTGGATCATAATCCAGTGGATGGGGGAGAACCTATTTCAGTCTTTGAGTCGGGGGCAATTTTATTGTATTTGGCAGAAAAAACGGGGGCATTTTTTCCTATTGAACCGCGTGAGCGTAAAGTTGTACAAGAGTGGTTGATGTGGCAAATGGGGGGTTTAGGACCTATGGCAGGGCAAAATCATCATTTTGCTTTGTATGCGCCTGAACGTATTCCTTATGCAACAACACGTTATATCAATGAAACCAATCGTTTGTATGGTGTGTTAAATAAGCATTTAGCAGGGCGTGAGTGGATTGCAAAGGAGTATTCTATTGCTGATATGGCGGCTTATCCGTGGATAGCACGCCATAAAGCCCAACAGCAAAATCTTGATGATTTTCCAGATTTAAAACGGTGGTTTGAGGTAATGAAAAATCGTCCTGCTGTGATAGCTGCTTATGAAAAAGCTAAACCTTGGGGAAGTAGTCCTGCTGTCACAGAAGAGGGTAAAAAACTTTTATTTGGTCAAACAGCAAATAATTGAAATTATTGTGTTTGATAGCTTGAACTTGAGATCTGGCTTTAGTTTTAGGAATAAGGTCAGATCTGTATTTTATTAAATATAATATTTATAATTTACTTAGGTTTTCTCATTTTTGGTATTCCTAAGTAATAACAGGCAGTTTCCCGAATATCTTTAGATTCATGTGTACAAAAAGGCTTTAAAATATCACTAAAATCTACTTTTGCCTCTTTTAAAATATAAATAATAAAATCAAATGTCCTTGGAGTATTCACACTATCAAGTCGCTTTATCAAAACATCACACCATGTTTTTGATGTATCTTTTGCATACCAATAGATACACTGGCAAGCTACTAAGCACTCTTCATCATCACTTTCAATCAATTTTATTAATATATCCCTTGCCAATGGATATGAGAATTTTGTTAACATCATTATTGTAATATATTTAAAGTCTTTATCACCCGTCTTATAAATATCTAATAAAGTACGACAACTATTTTCAGTTATAGAAGTCAGTTTCCTTAATCCATAAAGTGCTTCAAGCTTTTCATTTTTATCTTGTGTCTTGTTAAATATGGCTAATAATTCACAATCATTCCCCCCCATTGTATAACCAAACCAAGTGGGTTCATTTTTTAATAGAACACCTGAAATAATCTCATCTAACCACCTTTCATACCAGTCAAGAAAATTATTTTCAAAGCAAAACCTTGGTTTATCACGAGAACCTGTATCAATATTGACAACTTTACCTGCATAATCACCACTTACAACTAGGGCATGAATATATGTACAGCCTTGAGAGCCAAGAGGTAAGATACCTGCAAAAATTTTCCCTCTTTCTTCAATGTAAATCTTATCAAAAACCTCATCAGGCATTTCATCATCAATATTGTTTAATACTTTATTTAATTCACCCCATTCTTCCTCTGTTGTAGTGGGTGTCAATACAGCAGGTTTTTTTAAATAAGGCTCAGGAGAATCCATTAATTCATCAACATATTGCCCCAATGCATAAATACCATAAAAAGGACCTGCTGCTGACATTCCTGAATGCCTAGAGGAAGAAGGAGAAATTCCAATTTTTGATAAAAATATATTTAACCAAGAAAAATAACCATTTCCAATTTTTAATAAAAATGTTTTATAGCAATCAGGGAGGCTTATATCATAGCGTGTTTCAAACTTGGTAATTTCTTCTATTGCTAGAGGTTTACCAATTCTATATTTATGGGAACTCGCACCAAATACTTGGAAATTTTTATCTACTTTTCGGGCTTTTTCTAGCTTGGCTAAAATTCGATCAACTTGTTGTTCGAACATGATTATAAAATCCAGTTAAATTCAATCAACAAGAAACTCAACACACTGACACATAAACCATAAATAAATAAACTATATGCAACATTTAACAACTTAAACTTACTAGTGATCACTAAACCTAAACTATAGATATGGCGGCTCATATGGTGATAAATATATTCATTACTTTTACATGCCTGATCAACTGCCTGCACATACTCATCAGCAGATAAAGAAACCTGATCATAAAAAAACATTAAATTTGCCTTTTTTTGGGCAAAATCATCAAACTGTGCTGAACTGCTATTTTTCTTAGGACGTGCGGCTAATACAGAAAAAAACATTGAAAACAAACTACTGAGAATAAAAATACTGATAGGAATAAAAAAAATAGCTCCCGTGTGATTTTTTACCATCGCCCAACCCGCCACGATTACAGATAAAATCAAGCCATTGATTGTAATCATAATATTAGCTTTATTATCTGCTAAACGAATTAAATCTAATTGGGTGCGATATGCATTACGATACATTGAATCAATACTACGACCTGAAGCTGATTCAACTTCAGGGGTTTTAGGCTTTATTTTAATTTCAGAGGTTTTTTTATTATTTTTAGATTTGGTCTTTTTAAGTTTTTTAGCTGTATCGTCTATATTTTTAGCTAAGGGAACGGGGGGATCTACCTTGATAACTTGCAGGCTGGGCGCACTCATTACTCTTCTCTTTTTTATAAAAGGGGGACGCTACACCCTCTTTTAGGTCATTTAGCTAAGCTAGATTAAAAAACTTAGATTTTTAATAATTACACTATATTTTAAATGAGTATATATTGCTCAAGAAAGAAGAAGATATCCTCTTATATATATAACTATAAATTATAGTGTATAATAACCAGCCAAAAAACGAAAGCTAAAATTATGACAATATGATGACAAAAAGAGTTTAGAGAAAGAAAAAAGTTAAAATACTTTTTTCCTCCTTTAGAGTAGAGATAATTTATCGCTATTATTTTAGTAATTTATTCTCCAGTATAACCACACACGCCTACTCTGGGTGAGTTAACAATTGGTAAGAGATATAAACCATCTTCACAACCATGTTTTTTTGTACAGGCTGTACATAAAGCCCCTTTTCCATCATATATACATTGAGTGCACACTTCTACAGCTTGAGATGGATCATCACAATGATTGCAAGTAATAAGTGGTTGTGTATTTCTTGATAAAACTTGGATTTTCTTCCTTCCCTCAAAATTTACTTTAAACTTTCCAATACATTTGATATCAAGCTCTGTTGTGCTGCCAAAATCATAAGAATAATCAAGTGTTTGCCCCTCAGAGATGACGGTATTTACTTTTCGTGACATTGGGATTTCATCTTCCCACCTATGATAAGCAAAGGCACTCAGGTGACCACAACACTCTAGCCATTTCTCTCGAAGGAAGGCATCCAAATCTTTTAATAAAGTGGTTGGGGAGAGTAATAAATGGAAGAAGTAATCATGTCCATATGTTGCTTGCACAAGAATATATAAATATTCTTTATCTGATTCTGGTTGTTTCGTCAGACATGAGCGAATATGTTTACCTATACCTCTTTGGGTAAACTTTTTGTTGCATAAATTACAGGTACTTTTTTGAGGAAAATATGCCATATGTATTCACCTATTTATTTAAATTTAACCTACCATGACGGTACATCATGCTCTAATTTTTAACGCTAGATTGGTGCAATAAATAACCCATTCCATTTATGATTACCTTTCTTTTTTGTTTATTTCTGTGCTTTTTTACGCGCTTTCTTTTGTGCCTTTTCCTGCGCTTTTTTTTGTGCTTTTTTCTTGGCTTTCTTGCGAGCTATTTTCTGTTCTTTCTTTATATCTCGCTTAGCTTTTTCTATAGCTACTAGTAATTCTTTAACATTTTTAAGGCTTAATTCTAGCTCTACATTTCCTGTAAAACATTTATCTGGTATCTCATTAAATGTTAAACCTTTTTTAGATAAATCAATATCTGGGTGAATCCAAAAAACTTCTAAATTTACACAATTTGCATGTATATTACCTAATACTTCAATAAACCCTTGTCGATAGTCAACCGTATTACATTTTATTTTTTTCATATTCTGTACTTAATATACATATAAATCAAAGTGTATAGTAAACTATTAAAAAACGAAAGAAAAGAGAGAGGGGAACCTACTTAATACTTTTAACGATTAAGTAGGTCTTTAGGGGAAAATAGGATTAAGTAGCAGGGGAAGAGGTCTTTTTAGTGGCTAAATAATTAATTACTAATACTGCAACAGTACCAATTATTGCCATTAAAATCGCAAAACTCACAGGTTGCGATAAGCTATCAGGAAAATAAGGGGTTGAGCTGATTAAACGCTCTTTTTCTCGAATCACTTCATATTTACGAATTTGGAATGGCCAAATCACCCATAATGAACCAATCAAAATACCAATAATTGTTGCTAAGGTTTCACGATGATAGTGAGATAATAACCAACTTAAAAAACGACTGAAGACAATTAAACCCGCTAATGCACCCAATGCAAACGGGGCAATAATCCATAAATCAAAACGCCCAATCCCACTGAATATGGTTTCATATTTACGTAGCATCAGTAGAATAAACGAGCCTGAAATCCCCGGTAATAACATCGCTGAAATCGCTAACATGCCTGAAAAAAAGATAAAAACAGGCGTATCAGGCGTACTAGTGGGAACAAGATTCACTACTGTCCAGCCTAATGCAATCCCCAGTGTGACAAAAAAACTACTGATCCGATCAAAGCGTTCTAATTGTGGGAGTAATGTGATCACTGAGCCAATAATTAAGCCAAAAAATAAACCATAAATAGGTTCTGGATGAGTATGTAGTAGCTGGGGGATTGGTATCACACGGGTAAAAAACACCAATGCAGAAAATAAACCCAATGCTAAGGGAATTAAAAATCCAAAATGGGGATATTGTATGGCTGGCTTAACCTGCAAGGTCACCACATATTTTAACCAAACGCTATCAAATGATTTTAAAGCTGCAAGAAAGCGTTCATAAATCCCAAGGATAAACGCCATCGTACCGCCGCTGACCCCAGGGACGACATCCGCCGCCCCCATACAAAAGCCTTTAACAGCCAGTATTAACTTATCACGCATTGTAATGCCTATTACTCTGCAACAGGATTAGCTGCATGATAAGGTGCACTAAATTCATGCACTGCATTAATAAACGCGCCCACATTTTCAGGGTCAATCGTTGGGTGAATACCGTGTCCTAAGTTAAATACATGCCCTGTACCCGCGCCATAACTGGCTAATACAGTCGCCACTTCCTCACGAATACGCTCAGGAGATGCGTATAAAATGCATGGATCCATATTCCCCTGTAAGGCAACTTTATCACCAACACGTTGACGTGCATCAGCAAGCTCTAGCTTCCAATCTACCCCTAAAGCATCACAACCTGTTTCTGCCATATCTTCTAACCACAGTGCACCATCTTTGGTAAATAAGATCACAGGCACACGTCGCCCATCTGCTTCACGGGTTAAACCGTCAACAATTTGTTTCATGTAACGTAAAGAAAATTCTTTATAATCACGAGTAGATAATACGCCGCCCCATGTATCAAAAATCATGACCGCTTGTGCGCCTGCGGCAATTTGTGCATTTAAATAGCTGGTGACAGATTGGGCTAATTTATCTAATAAAGTGTGCATCACTTGCGGTTGTTCAAATAATAAACCTTTTACTAAACCAAAGTTTTTCGTTGCGCCGCCTTCAACCATATAAGTGGCTAATGTCCACGGGCTGCCTGAAAAGCCGATTAAGGGCACACTGCCATCTAAAGCAGTACGAATAGTGCTCACTGCATTCATAACATATTGTAATTCTGCATTGGGATCAGGTACGCCTAAAGCATCAATACTGGCTTTATCACGTAAAGGGCGTTCAAAACGAGGCCCTTCTCCCTCACTGAAATATAAGCCCAAACCCATTGCATCAGGAATAGTTAAAATATCAGAGAATAAAATGGCAGCATCTAAAGGGTAACGCTCTAAAGGTTGTAAAGTGACTTCACATGCTAGCTCTGCATTTTTGCATAATTGTAAAAAACTACCTGCTTTGGCGCGTGTGGCACGGTATTCAGGCAAATAACGCCCTGCTTGACGCATCATCCACACAGGTGTCATATCCACAGGTTGACGCAATAAGGCGCGTAAAAAACGATCATTTTTTAATGGGGTTGTCATGATAATAAGCTTTTCAATAACGGCTATAAGAATTCGTAACTAATAAACGCTGTTTTACTTAATCGTGCTGAGCATGTCCAGTATCATGATCAAGGTGATCAGGAAATAAGCAGGTTTCGCAGATGAGGCAGCAAACGCGTATACAGTTGGCAACATAAGGGATGATAGATCGCCTGATAAAGGCGCAATGATCCGAGTAATTCGTTTTATATACCCCATTTTAAAACAAATTACAGCAGTAATAAAAATGTATTCGCCTAAGCGTGTAAAATAAAGTGATTTATACGTTTATAAACTGAAAAATAAGGAGGACATTACAATGTCAAAAGAAGATTATAACAAGGGTTTACAAACCCGCCGTGAAGTCATGGGAGATGTCTTTGTTGATCGGGCTATGAATAACACCGATGACTTTATGCAACCTTTACAAGAGTATGTGAATGAACACGCATGGGGCAGCTCATGGCAGCGTGATGATTTACCCCGTCCTACGCGTAGTTTAATTACCATCGCCATGTTAGCGGCAATGAAATGCTCTAATGAGTTAAAAGGGCATGTACGCGGTGCTTTACGTAATGGCTGCACAAAAGAAGAAATACGCGGGGTGTTATTACATGCAGCGGTATATTGTGGTGCTCCTGCGGCGTTAGAAGCATTTCGTGCAGCAAAAGAAGCCATTGATGCTTGGGAAGCTGAACAAGCTGATTCTGAATAAAAATATCATTATTGAGTGAAGTCATACATCTGCGTTATCTTGCTTAAATTTCCCCCTCGTTACAACGCTCCGCATTGTAATGCAGCCAAGGAAGCTCCGCATCCTTCCCCCTGCACTGATACCGTGGCATTTTAAGTAAGATGACGCAGAGCGTCAGGGATGGGATTCCAGCGCGGAGCGCGTGGAACCAGATAATCATTAACTTAATGGCAGTGGTGTGTCCTTACGCGGGAATGCCTTCCCTGACGCGTTGCGTCATAAACCTGCTCCTATTTTTTAGTATAGGTAGGTGGGGAGGAGCAGGAACCTCAACACTTTTAATATATAAATTATAAATAAGGTAAAAGGATTTATGTCACATTCTTTACACCATGAATTGACCACTTTATTACAGCAATATCCTGACACTGGTACAGTGTGGGTTGCTTATAGTGGTGGCTTAGATTCACATGTTTTATTAGATAGCTGTGCACATATTCAAGCACAGTGTCCACAAAAAGAATTTAAAGCGATTCATGTACATCATGGTTTACAAGATTCTGCGGATACATGGGCACAGTATTGTCAGGATCAGTGTGAAAAATATGGTATACCTTGCGAAATTAAACAGGTCAGCGTTTCACAAAAACAGGGGGAAAGTGTAGAAGAGCAAGCACGTCATGCACGTTATACCGCTTTTACAGAATGTGTACAGCAGGGGGATATCTTACTGATAGGGCAACATGCTGATGATCAGGCAGAAACTTTATTATTACAATTGATGCGAGGCGCGGGGGTGGCGGGTTTGTCTGCTATGCCACGTTATGATACACAAACATTAACCAATGCATTGATTATTCGCCCATTACTAGAATATACACGAGAGCAGTTACAACAATATGCTGAGCAGCAAAGCTTACAATGGATTGAAGATCCCAGTAATCAAGATCCCCGTTTTACGCGTAATTTTATTCGTCATCAGATTTTACCACCGTTAAAACAGCGCTGGCAGACTGTCAGCCACACCTTAAGCCGTGCCGCAACCCATCAAGCAGAAGCACAACAATTATTAACTGAATTAGCAGGAAGTGACTTACAACAATGTGGTGATCAACAAAAACTTTCTTGTGCTGTACTTCAAAAACTTTCCCCTGCACGACAGCGTAATCTAGTACGTTATTGGGTTAAGCAAGCAGGGTATCGCGCCCCCTCTCAAGTTAAATTAATGCAGATTCTACATCAAATGCTGACAGCGGAAACAGATAAAAATCCCTGTGTTGACTGGGAAAACTGCCAAGTGCAACGTTATCAGCAGCATATTTATATTTTGCCACAATTCTCTACGCCGAATTCTCAGCCAATCCTATGGCAACTGGGTACAGAGTTAACATTACCTTATGGTGCATTACACTGTGCTGATACTCATACAGGTGGAATTGATAGAGAACTACTTAAAGATAAAAGCTTAACAATTCGATTTCGACAGGGGAAGGAGAAAATTTTATTACACGGACAGCATAAATTAGTCAAAAAACTCTTAAACAGTGCCCACATTCCACCTTGGGAGCGTGCTTTATTACCTTTGATTTATCATGGTGAGCAATTAGTGGCGATTCCTGAGATTGGTATTGATGATCATTACTATACTAAAAATGGGGTAGGGGTATTTTGGCAGCGATAGCAAAACCTAAATGATTTTGTACCATATGGGAGATAAACATATATCAAGTTAACACTTATGGTAAATATAAATAAAAATCATAGTTTTTTATTTTATAGGTGTATAGAATATTTATCTATATAAAGTAGAGGAATTATTATTTTATTCATGATAAATTAACAGTGTATTGTTTATACTTTCTCTCAGCTCAAGGATAATTTTAGTATGCCAGATCACCCCTCCATTATCCCACTACAATTACCGCCTCGTCTTCTTCATTTCACAGGGCGTGAAACAGAGCTAAAAAGCCTACTTAAAGTATTACAACCCCATCGAGTCACTACCTTATATGGGGCTGCTGGGGTGGGTAAAACTGCACTTGTTATAGAAGCTATCTATCGATTAATTGAAGAAGAAAATACACCTCCAACTGGTTTTCCTGATGGGGTTATTTTTCATGATTTTTATAAAGAGCCTTCTGCTGAAACAGCTCTAATTAATATTGCTAAAGTTTACAAAGCCACAACCCAAGGAACAGCCGATAAAATGGCTGAAAGTGCTTTAGTTGGTAAAAAAACATTATTAGTTTTCGATGGGGCAGAGTGTTGTGATGATTTAAAGCGAATATTAGCGATTACATTATTAGATAGTTGTGGAACAGTTATCACCAGTCAAAATCCACAAGATACCCACCGAAAAAAATATGAAATAGAAACCTTAGCACAGGATGATGCAGTAACACTTTTATATAAGTTGGCAGAGCAGCACATTGATAATGAAGATAGTGCAAAAAATATTTGTAAATTAGTAGGTGGTTTACCCTTAGCAATACAATTAGTTGGGCAGCATTTAAATAAAACAGGGGAGACTAGCAGCTATTATTTAAAATCCTTAGAAGCAAATCCGTTGGATGCCTTAGAGCTTGAAGGTGCACAACATCGCCATGAATCTATACGTTTATCATTACAGCCAAGCTTTGCAAAATTAACAGATAATGAACAACAAATTTTATCTGTTTTCAGTTGTTTAGCAAAAGAACCTGTATCATTATACGCTGTATTAATGGATGCTTTAGGGTATGAAAGAAAAACAGGCGTATATGGGGTATTAGAAAATGTTTGGCATATTTTAGGGATATTGATAGATTTTATTATAAGAACAGACATAACATATAACAGGTCAGTAAAACAAATAGAGGAAATAAAACAATCCATTGATGAATTAGTTAATTTAGGGTTATTAAAAAATCTAGGTGGTGCAGATTTCCCACTATATGAATTTACTCATCCTTTAATCCATGCCTATGCCAGTGAGCAATTTACTCTTTCTGATGCATCATTTATAAATTTAATAGAATGGTGTGAGGAGTTTATAGAGGATGCAATTGAAGATGAGGAAGATGATGATTTGTTAATGTCACAGTGTGCGCATATTGTCTCCATTATTCAATATGCTCACCAACGACAAGCTTGGCAAGTGGTGGCGACTTTAGCAGGATTAATGGAACCATTTTTAGCAAAACATGCTTATCAGACAGAGCGGAAGCAGATATTAGAGCTAGGTATAGAAGCTTTTCAAGTATTAAAACAACGTAGTAATGAAGGTGTATTTTCAGGTAACTTAGGGCTGCTCTACCAAAATTTACATCAAGTAGATAAAGCAGAAACCTGTTATAAACAAGCTTTAAATATTGCACAAGAAGAACAAGATGAAGCAAACCAAAGTGTTTGGCTAGCAAATTTAGGCAGTCTTTATCAAAATACAGATAAATTTGATGAAGCAATAGATTGCTCTCAGCAAGCGTTAGTACTAGCAGAAAAATTAGGTAATCAGTACATTCAAGCAGCCTGTTTAGGAAGTTTAGGCTTTATTTATAAAGAATTGGATGAGTTAGAGAAATCTATTGAGTATTCTCAACAAGCTTTATCTTTGGCTAAAGAACTGGATGATTATCGAAGTAAAAGCGTTTCTTTTGGTAACTTAGGCTTAAGTTATAAAAAGCTAGGAGAAATTGAAAAAGCGATTGAATATTATAAATATGCCTTAGTGGCTGCGAACAATGCAGGAGATAAACAAGTACAATCTGTTTGGCTTGGTAATTTGGGTGCTGCTTATAAAGCATTAGATAAATCAAATAAGGCAATAGAGTCTATCAAGCAGGCTTTCACACTTGCACAGGAAATGGGTGATCAAAGGGTACAGGGAATTTTATTAGGTAATTTAGGCTGTCTTTATAAGGAGTTGGGACAACAAGATAAAGCCATGCATTATGCTAAAGAAGGCTTAGAGATTACTTTAAAGTCGAATGATAAGAAAAACCAAATTATTTGCTTAGGCAGTTTGAGCTGTGTTTATGCAGATTTAGGTGATGCTGATCAGGCAATTAAGTATGCCCAAAAATCTTTGGCCGTTGCAAAAGAGATTGCTCACAAAGAACTGGAAGGAGAAGCATTATCCAATTTTGGCGAAGTGTATGAAAAGCTGGGACAACATAAAAAGGCTTGTGTGTGTTATCAAGATGCTTTAGATATTCTTGAAAAAGTGAAATATCCTAATCCTAGTGTATTGAACTTAACAAAAACAAATCTAAGTAAATTAAGTGTTAATGCTTAAAAATATCCATTTACATTAAATTTATAAAGAAAGCTGTTTGATATAATTCAGGCAGTTTTTTCATAACACAGGTTTTGTATAAAAATATGTTTAAAAAAATAACTTCGCCTCAATTAGCTAGGGAAAAATCTTTTTTTTCAACTTTATTCATATATTTAAGCTTCTTTTCTTTCTTCTTTTTTTCAATCACAATAAAAGAAAGCTCAAGCCTTATTTTTATACTGTTTTCTGGTGTTATATATTTTATAGCAAGATTACAACTTACACTGGAAAAAACCACGCCCTATTTTTATATTAAAGATGACACGCTATTTATTTATAAAACTATTTTTTGGAAACCACATGAAATAAAAATAGAAGATATTAGTGATATTGTATTTGCTAGAGAAGCGGATCAAGTTAATGGGGGCACAAAGTTTTATAAATTTGTTTTTAATTTAAATACGGGAGAAAAATTTGAATATAAGCCAAAAAAGCAAAAAAATGAATTTTTTAATGATATCGCACAGTTTCTACAACAACATATAAAAACCCTCCCTTCTGATACCTTCCCTAATTTCCCATTACCCCCAACGCCAAAATCAAGATTAACACTAAAAGTATTTAAATTTTTAAATACAAATATATTTAGAAAGACACCCTATCCTCGATTAAAAAGGATAAATGATAATGATGAAGTATTTTTTTTAGATTCACTCATGTATTTAATCGGTTATTTTTTAATTATTTTAACCATGACAAGAGAAGACTACCATATTATTTTTATACTATTTATAAGTACTATATACTTTGTACCAATATTAAGGTTTATACTAGAAAAAATAACCCCCTATCTTTATGTTAAAAATGGCAGCTTATTTATTTCTAAAACTATTTTTTGGAAGTCTTATAAAATAAAATTAGCTAATATTAAGGATATTGTATTTGCTAGAGAAGCGGATCAAGTTAATGGGGGGACAAAGTTTTATAAATTTGTTTTTCACTTAAAAACAGGGGAAAAGTTTGAATATAAGCCAGAAAAACAAGGAAATGAATTTTTTAATAAAATTGCACAATTTTTAAAAGATAATGTAAATACCCTATCTGCTGATATTTTCCCTGATTTTCCATTACCTGCCCCCTTAAAACCAATCTCAATATCAAGGGCAAAATTATTGGATAAAAATGCATATAAAAAAATGTTTTTTACTCAGTTACCTAGAAAAAAAGGAGCTTTTCTTTCAGGCATCTTGATGTACTTAGGTCTATATGTCTTAATTATTTCATTTGTAATAACAGAAGAACACTCTATTTACCTAGCTATCCTTGTAGTATTTACTAGTATTTCATTCTTTATAGGTACATTGCAACTTATGTTAGAAAGAGTAACCCCCTATTTTTATGTTAAAGATAACACATTATTTATTTATGAAGATATTTGGACATTATATAAAATAAAGTTTGAGCATATTAATGATATTGTCTTTGCTAGGGAAATAGATCAAGTTAATGGGGGAACAAAGTTTCATAAATTTGTTTTTGATTTAAATACAGGGGAAGAGTTTGAATATAAGCCAGAAGGGCAAAAAGAAGAGTTTTTTAACGAGAATGAATTTTTTAATGAAATTGCACAATTTTTAAAAGATAATATCAACACACTACCTTCTCATACCTTTCCTGATTTTCCACTTTCCTTAGCATCAAAAAGGAAATCAATACGAAATGCAAAAATATTAACTGCTATCTCATTAGTAATTTTAATTTCTTTAATATTTTTTATATTTCATCAAATAAAGTAAGGTCTTAATGTGTTCAGAAAAATAACATCCCCTCAATTAGCTAGAAAAGTTGAATTCTTTTTTGCAGCTTTGGCTATACAATTTTTCGCTATGCAAGTTATTGTAGGATTCTCACTGACCTCACTTGCAATAAATAAAGAGCATCGTATCTTTTTTGCAGTTTCATTTTTAGTGATGTATTTCATAGGAATGCTAAGATTGGTATTAGAAAAAATCACTCCTTATTTTTATATTGAAAATGAATGGTTATTTATTTCTAAAACAGTTTTTTGGAAACCTCATAAAATAAAATTAGAAGATATTAGTGATGTTGTATTTGCTAGAGAAGTGAATCAAGTTAACGGTGGGACAAAATTCCATAAATTTGTTTTTCAATTAACAACAGGGGAAAAATTTGAATATAAGCCCAAAAAACAAGAAAATGAATTTTTTAATGAAATTACCTCTTTTTTACAAAATAATATAAATACTTTACCTTCTGGTGCTTTTCCTGATTTCCCATTAGCGACCAAACCAGAATCAAAATTCAAACTATCTAATAAAGCAACATCAATAATTATATGGATATTTATTCTTTTGTTGTATGGCTTTTACTTCTATCACATCTTTTTTATTAGACTTTAATTCCTCTAGCATACTGATAAACGCTGCCTTATAAAGATTTTATATATGGCTATAATTATTTATTACTTTATCGTCTAACAAAGGTTTGCTATTTTCCTACCCATACCAGATTAATCAGTACTGAGGTTCAACGTTATGGGTGTTACGCCAGAACAAGTCAAAAGCTGGGCGCGTGACTATGACTCACACACGCCACAAGCTATTTTAGAATGTGCCCTCGCACACTGCGACAATATCGCCCTCTCTTTTAGTGGGGCTGAAGATGTTGTTTTAGTGGATATGCTCTGTAAGTTATCAAAACAGCCTAAAGTTTTTAGTTTAGATACAGGGCGTTTACATCCTGAAACCTATCAATTTCTCGATACGGTACGTAAGCACTATGGTATTTCACTGCACTTAGTTAGCCCTGATACACAGCAATTAGAAGCCTTTAGCCAACAAAAAGGGCTGTTTAGCTTCTATGAAGACGGACATAAAGAATGCTGTACCGTGCGCAAAGTTGCGCCGTTAAAAAGAAAACTCAGTACTTTATCTGCATGGATTACAGGACAACGTAAAGATCAAAGTGGTGATACCCGTGCACAGCTTGCAGTGGTAGAAGTTGATACTGCTTTTACAGGCGTTGACGGGGGGCAGTTAGTTAAATTTAACCCGCTTGCCAATTGGAGTTCAGCCCAAGTATGGCAATACATTCGTGATAACAATGTCCCGTTTAATCCATTACACCAAAAAGGCTTTATCAGTATTGGTTGTGAACCCTGTACCCGCCCAGTACTCCCAAATCAACACGAGCGCGAAGGGCGTTGGTGGTGGGAGCAAGCCGATAAAAAAGAATGTGGTTTACATGCAGGCAATATTCGCCCAGAAGAGCCTAAAAAGGCAGCTTTGCATGTCAATTACCCTGTTTATAATGCACTAATATAAACCTTCCGAATTTTACATTTTTATTTAGCTTGTCAGTCAAGAGGGGCAGATCATGCCTAAAACTTTACTAATAAGCTTAATACCCTCATTTATAGGTTATCCTTTATGTATCGCTATAATGAACAGGATAAGCACTTAATCGAACAACGTGCTTTACAATTCAAACATCAAACTGAACGTTTTCTCGCGGGAAAACTCGGTGATGCTGAATTCCGCTCATTACGTTTAATGAATGGTTTATACGAGCAGGTGCACGCGCCGATGTTACGTATTGCGATTCCTTACGGTTTACTCTCCTCTGTACAAGTACGTAAACTTGCTGAAGTGGCTCAAACCTATGATAAAGGTTATGGACATTTCACCACGCGCCAAAATATGCAATTTAACTGGATTGCGTTGGAAAAAGTGCCTGAAGTGATTCAAGAATTGAATACAGTAGAGATGCACTCTATCCAAACAAGCGGAAACTGTATTCGTAATATTACCTCTGATCCGCTGGCAGGTGTCGCAGGGGATGAAGTGGCTGATCCGCGCCCATATTGTGAAATCTTACGCCAATGGTCAACATTACATCCTGAATTTGCTTTTTTACCGCGTAAATTTAAGATTGCGGTATCAGGTGCAGAACATGACCGTGTAGGTTTACGTATTCATGATATTGGGGTTCAAATTCGCAAAAATGAAGCGGGTGAAACAGGGTTTCGTATCTATGTCGGCGGTGGCTTAGGACGTACCCCTATTTTAGGGCAAGTATTACGCGAGTTCTTACCTGAACGCGAATTATTAGCTTATTTAGATGCCACTTTACAAGTGTATAACCGCTTAGGTCGTCGTGATAATTTATATAAAGCACGGATTAAAATTTTAGTAAAACAAGTGGGCATTGAAGAGTTTGCCCGCCAAGTAGAAGCGCGTTGGCAAAAGCTAAAACAAGATACCAGTTTACACCTTACTGCCGAGCGTGTGCAGGAAATACAACAGCATTTTATCGCCCCTGACTATGCACAAGAGCCTGAAGACAATGCACTGTTTACTGAAAAATTTACCACCAACCCTTTTTTCTCACAGTGGGTAAAACAGTCAGTCACTGATCATAAGGTGGCAGGTTATTCGGTGGTCACTGTCTCATTAAAATCCAGTAATAATCCACCGGGAGATATCACCACAGCACAATTAAACCTGTTAGCAGATTTAGCTGATCAGTTTAATTTTGGGGAATTACGTACCACACATACACAAAATATTGTATTTTCAGATGTGCGTAAAGCGGATGTATTTGCTTTGTGGCAAGCGTTAAAAGAGGCTGATTTAGCAAGCCCTAATGTGGGTACATTAACTGATATGATTTGTTGCCCGGGGTCAGATTTTTGTAATTTGGCGAATGCCACAGCGATTCCTATTGCCCAAGCCATCCAAGATCGTTTTTCTGATTTAAAGCGAGTCTATGATTTAGGTGATTTACGCCTTAATATTTCAGGCTGTATTAATGCCTGTGCACATCATCATGTTGGGCATATTGGTATATTAGGCGTCGAGAAAAGCGGTGAAGATTACTATCAATTAATGTTAGGCGGTTCTTCAGCAGATGATGCAAGTTTGGCTAAAAATATCGGGCGTGCCATTGCTAAGGCAGACATTGCGGATGCAATAGAGAATGTGATTGCTGTCTATGTTGAAAACCGTGAAGAAAATGAACGTTTTATTGATACTTATCGTCGTATAGGTGTGAGCAAATTTAAGGAGCGTGTGTATGCCACTCATTAAGAATCAACAACTGATAACGGAAGCATGGACAGAGCTTGATGATGAGCAGAGTTTGCCAAGTTCAGGGGATGTGATTGTTAGTTTTACACGTTGGCAAGCAGAACAAGATCAGTTAGCAGCGTATGCTGGAAAAGTGGCGGTAATATTAGATAATACGCTTGATGTAGAAGATCATGCACCACTTTTGCAGGCTGTGCCGCTGATTTGTTTGGTATTTCCTGCTTATACTGATGGGCGTGCGTATACACAGGCGCGACAATTACGCCAATTTTGTGATTATCAGGGTGAAATTCGTGCCACAGGAGATGTATTAATTGATCAATTACCATTAATGCAACGTTGTGGCATAGATAGCTTTGAGTTACGTGATGATCAAGATGTAGATTTTGCTTTAACGGTTTTTAATGATATTACCGTGCGGTATCAGGCAAATCATACACCTTGTAATGGTGTGTAAAGAGTAGATGATAAGAGGGGGCGTGTGAATGTGCTCCCTTTTTCATAAATTAGAAAAAATGTATGGTGATTTGAGAAGAAAAAAGAAAGGGGGTTAGAAAGTTACTCAATAAAACTTATTAGAACTTAGCCCCCTTAATACTCCATATTTTCTTTAAATAAAGAGGTATAGAGTATTTAAAGCTAAGCTCCAAAATATTACGCTACTTTTTTTGCTGCAACTAAGTTACAAATATATTCATATGAGTATGGCTTGCTAAGCTCATTATCATCAAATGTAAATGTTTCATCTTTTTGGTCATAATATTTATGACCATTACCACGATATGCTCGTTCTTGGGAGTCTTTTGGGTTATATATCTGGTAATTTGGTTGTTGACCTGTACTGCCTCGACTTATTCCAAAACGTACAGAGCTACCAGTACCTTGCATCTTCTCTAGTACTTTCTCTAAAATCTCAATTGGAATATCACATACATCCCAGTCTTTACCATTAGCACTCATTAAAATTACCTCTCCTTTCCTTGTGTAGAGAATTAAACTCTAGTTTTTAATTGGTTGATATTTTTGTACTATTGAGGGGTAAACTCTGTTACCTGAAAAACTGAATCAGTTAAATTAGAAATTTCCTTGCATAAAATATCAAGTGCTCTAGTTTTATCTTGAGTATTAAAAATATAGCGACTACCATCTGGTACTTCCATTGTGTTTCTATATAGCTCAGAAGAAGCAACTATGGATAAATAGTTTTCTAAATTCTTAAGAAGAATAAGAGGTTTATCTGAAGGACAATGTAAGTTATCCCCCATGTGGTATCCTAAAGAAGTTAAATCATAACTAGATAGTTTCTTTACAAGTTTTCTTTCTTGCTCTGACATCTCGGCAATAACATTTTTCATTAGACGAATAACCTTTTTAAGGTTTCCACTATAGTACCGATCTTGCTCATTCACTCTTTTAATATGAAGAAATGGTTTGTTACTGATTAACTTATGATTATTTTTATCATAGACCAAAATTTCCTTATCATGTTCTTCATTTGAGTAATAAAACTCTTTTGTGTGATGCCAGCAGCTAGGTACAATATCCACTTTTCTTTGAAGACTTCCTTCACTAAGAGCAATAGATTTACCTCCCATACAGTCAACTTTAGCCTTATGGTATTGAGAGGTTAGCTTATCTTCTGAATGTTTTCTAAGGTCTGCTAATATCTCAAGCATTGGTCTTTGTTCAGTGGAAAGGGGGTATGCAAGACTTGGATCAAAGGTAAAAAATTCTTTTTCTATAATAAGCATATCTACATCAGAAGAAGCCTCAATATGTATATCTAATGCAACTGATCCTTGCATTTTTTTGGTTACATGAATGTTATTTTTCAATAACATATCTATTAAAGTATTTGCTACCCTTTCACCCTCTTGAATAGATACTGATGTATATCTTTTTGATACAGCAGACATTGCCCCAGTAATATATTTAATACTGTCACTTTCTGACAGTGTTTCATATTCTTCACGATATATACTTTCAAATTTAGGAGATGCATAGGCACTTCTTGTAAAAATTTGATCAGGTGACTGTCTTCTATATTTTAATTTATTAAGACGGTATTCAAAATCAATCACTGGCAATTCCTTTTTAATATCATTTTTCCAAATGTACGTCGCCCATTACTATTAAAATAATCAGCTTCTCCAGTAAGGATATCTTTATCTAATTCTATTTCACAATAACCTTTATGAGAATTTAGTTCATGCATTTGTTCAGCTTTAGGTTCATTTTTGTAGCTATAGCTGAGTAACCATCCACTACAAGTTCCTGGTATTTTAGAAATAGTGGCTGTATAGCTTTGACTTGCACTAGATGATTCATTTTTCAAATAAATAATAATGTTTTCCCATGTTTGTTCAATATCCACTTTGGCATTCCATTCATATTTGATATTTCCTTCTTCATCAAGTGTTTGCCCTTTAACATCCCAAATGCCATTTAAATTAGGTATCTTAAAAAAAGGGATTTTCCATGCATACTTATCAAAGATAAAGTGTAGAATAAAATAAACTATACCAGTTGTTATTGATGCACCAAAAAATGCTTGAAATCCAGTTAAGTCATTAAACCATGAGATAAAGTTTGAAATACCTCCAGCTAAAACGATTGAAGAAACACCAAGCCAGCGACCAATAGCTGCACGACTATGACCAAAAATAGCGTAATTATGCAATTAATAATATCCTTGCTAAAACAAAAGCTTAATATATGCATGTTTTATTGTATTTCAAGTGATTAAATATAATAAAATGAAGGGAAATAGAGAAAACCTTGATTTTAAGCTATGTTTGATTAACAAATATTTATAAAGTTCCCGCTTGTTGTGCAATAAAAGCCGTTTTAGCAGACAACTCTAAAGAACATGTCCATTTATAGGCTAAATTTAAGCTATCTGCTTGAGCATACACCCCATGACCACGCACGATGGCAATTTTCTCTGTCGCTAAAATATCAGATACTTTTGTTGGGGCTTGTGCAACATAATCCTCATAAGGAATGGTGATCACAGGCACAGAGCCAAAATATAACGCCCCTTCAAAATCAGCAGGCACAAAATCCTCGCCTTTTAAAGTTAACGCCACACTATGCGCCCCATGACTATGTAATACTGCATTCGCTTCTGGATTCTTTTCATACACCGCTAAATGTAAAGGTGCATCTAAAGACGCACCGACAGGGGCAGATTCCCCCAAACGGCAAGCAATTAAATCAGATTCTTCTAAAGTATCCGCACAAGCCCCTGTGGGTGTAACCCAAATAATATCGCCATCACGTACGGATGCATTACCACTGTGTGAATCATTAATCCCATACTGACGTAACCAGCGGTAATACTTTATTAATTCAGCTTTCATTAACGTACTAATCCTGCTTCAACCTGTTGACGGACTTCCTGTCCTACTAAACGCTCGACTAAATGCAAAGCAAAATCTAAGGCTGTCCCCGGCCCGCGCGAAGTGATCACTTTATCATCTTCAATAATCGGCGCGTCAATATAAGTGATATTAGAGATATTTAATTGCTCCAATACGGTGGGATAGCTGGTGGCTTTTTTATTGGCTAATAAACCCGCTTCAGCTAATACACGCGGGGCGGCACAAATCGCGGCAGTATATTGCCCTTGTGAATGCATTTGTTTTAAACGGCTATGAATACGAGCATCTTTGTTTAAATTCTCCGTCCCTTCCAAGCCCCCCGGTAACACAATCATGTCATAGTCATTTTTTAATGCGCTGTCTAAATCAGTATCAGGCACCAACACCACGCCACGACTGGCAACCACAGGCTGATCATCTAACCCTGCAACGGTGACCTCAATCTCAGCACGACGTAATATATCAATTAGGGTGACCGCTTCTAACTCTTCACAGCCTTGTGCTAATGGAATTAAAACAGTTGCCATAATAGTCTCCTTTTTGGGTTATTAACTGAAATTATGTTGTTATTTTATATATTGTAGTGACGTTACATGCAACGTCCTCGTGATCTTATTCATTCCACACTTATCAATTCATCACCACCATAATAAAATTTATGAGATGAATTTAATAAAATAAAGCTCTATTTTTCAACCATCCCGCTGTTATAAATTATGACTGAATTTTATTCAGTGAAAAGCGTTGCATCACTGCCATTAAGTTAAGGGCTTAAAGCAATACTTTCCTCGTTACAACGCTCCGCGTCCTCCCCTTGAACTTACACCTTGGTAGCTTTAAGCAAGATGACGCAGAGCGTCAGGGACTGGATTCCAACGCGGAGTGTGTGGAACCAGATAACCCTTAACTTAATGGCAGTGAAGCGTTGCATGCAACGTCGCTACGGTTTTATGGGTATTATCATCTTCTAATAAACATGGAACTTTAGTTATTAACAAAAGAGAGGAATAAATAAAACAAAGGGGGGATATTTCCCACACATCCCTATCAAGATAGACGGAATGTGTGAGAAAAGAAAGGCAGGGGGCTTATGCAGTGGCTAATTTAGCAGGTAATACAGCTTCAACATTACTGACAACATTTTCAAGTGTAATACCAAAATGTGCAAATAATTGATCCGCTGGTGCAGATTCACCAAAGGTATTTACACCAATGATTTTACCTTCAAACCCAACATATTTGTACCAGAAATCAGGTACACCTGCCTCAACTGCAACACGCGCAGTCACATTGCTAGGTAATACAGATTCACGGTAAGCTGCATCTTGTTGATCAAAGACATTAGTAGAAGGCATGGATACCACACGAATGCGTTTACCTTGCTCTGCTAATTTCTTAGCTGCTTGCACGGCTAATTCTACTTCTGACCCTGTGGCAATAATAATGGCTTCAGGTGTGCCTTCACATTCAACTAAGGTGTACCCACCTTTTTCAATGTTTGCGATTTGGACAGCATTACGAGGTTGATGGGCTAAACCTTGGCGCGAGAATAATAAGCTACTTGGTGCATTGGCTGTTTGTAAAGCCACTTTCCATGCCACAGCAGATTCTACTGCATCACAAGGTCTCCATACTGCCATGTTAGGAATCATACGTAAGGTGGCAGTTTGTTCTACAGGTTGATGTGTAGGCCCGTCTTCCCCTAAGCCAATAGAATCATGAGTATAAACAAAGATAGAGCGGGTTTTCATTAATGCTGCCATACGTAAGGCATTACGTGCATATTCAGAGAACATTAAGAAAGTCGCGCCGTAAGGAATAAAACCACCGTGTAAGGCGATTCCGTTCATGATGGCAGACATCCCAAACTCACGTACACCATAGAAAACGTAGTTTCCTGCGGCATCTTCTTGTACGCCTTTTGACCCTGACCATAAGGTTAAGTTAGACCCCGCTAAATCCGCTGATCCACCTAATACTTCAGGTAATAAAGAGGCAAAACCTTCAATAGAATTTTGTGACGCTTTACGTGTGGCAATCTTAGCGGCTTTTTCATCTACAGATTTAATAAATGCATCAGCATCAGCTTGCCATGTTTCAGGTAAGTCACCTGCTAAACGACGTTTTAATTCTGCTGCTAAAGCAGGGTGTGCCGCAGCATAGGCAGTAAATTGACTATCCCATGTATTTTCTTTTTGCTGTCCTGATGTTTTTGCATCCCAATCAGCATAGACATCAGCAGGAATTTCAAAACTACCGTGATCCCAGCCTAATGCTTGGCGAGTTAAGGCAATTTCATCATCCCCTAATGGTGCACCGTGACAGTCTTCTTTACCTTGTTTATTGGGTGAACCATAACCAATAATAGTTTTACAACAAATTAAAGTTGGTTTTTCAGTTTCTGCTTGGGCTTCTTGAATGGCTGCTTTAATCGCTGCACTGTCATGACCGTCTACATCAGCAATGACATGCCATTGGTAAGATTCAAAGCGTTTAACTGTATCATCAGTAAACCAGCCTTCAACTTCCCCATCAATGGAGATGCCGTTATCATCATAAAAAGCAATTAATTTGCCTAATTTTAAAGTTCCAGCTAAAGAACAGGCTTCGTGAGAAATCCCTTCCATCATGCAGCCATCACCTAAAAATACATAGGTACTGTGGTCGATAATATCATGTTCTGGACGGTTAAATTGCGCTGCTAAGGTTTTTTCAGCAATCGCCATTCCAACAGCGTTGGTGATACCTTGCCCTAAAGGACCTGTAGTGGTCTCTACCCCTGGCGCATAGCCATATTCAGGGTGTCCGGGAGTTTTAGAGTGCAGTTGACGGAAGTTTTTTAATTCATCTAAAGGTAAATCATAACCAGATAAATGTAATAAAGAGTAAATCAACATAGAGCCATGACCGTTCGATAATACGAAACGGTCACGGTTAGCCCAATTTGGATTTGTTGGGTTATGTTGTAAGAAATCATTCCATAAGACTTCGGCAATATCTGCCATACCCATTGGTGCACCAGGGTGTCCTGATTTTGCTTTTTGGATAGCATCCATACTAAGGGCACGAATGGCATTAGCGAGGTCTTTACGCGATGGCATGAGTTTATTTCTCCTGTGAGAAGCGCGAGGGCGGGAATCAATGTAATCAATCGCTGGAACAGCGTATCGTATTATGACAGTGAAAATATACTCTACGTGATAAAGTAATCTATTGAGAATATTTCCACATTTTACCCCGTTTAAATAAGACTGTGAACGTATTGGTATACCGGTTTATTTTACCATTATGTCTTCACTTAACATAGGGGAGTGATACTGGTTTTAATAACTTATTCACTTTTGGTTTACTGATAAATACCCTAATATGGGGGTTTTATATTTACGCTATAATCGAAGGTATAGCATTTTCTATTTTAAAAAAACAATAATTAAAAATAATATATTTTATGCTAATGGGTGTAGGAGCTAAAAAAAATATGACCACCAAAATCTCAATACTGCTTGCAGAAGATAATGAGTTCAACAAAAAAGTTGGGCTGGCAATGTTAAAACGCTTAGGATTTTCTACAGTAGATACAGCAAAAAATGGGCAAGATGTATTAGATAAATGTGCACAACAAGATTATGATTTAATCCTTATGGACTGTGAAATGCCTGTGTTAGATGGCTATGGAGCTGCAACACAATTACGACAGCGTGAACAAAATACAGGGCGACATACCTTAATTATTGCCGCCACTGCACATACTTTAGAGGAGGATAAACAACGCTGTTTAAAAGCAGGGATGGATGATTATTTAGCCAAACCCTTTAAACTAGAAGCGTTAACAGCATTATTCACCTATTGGAAAATTACTGTGGACGGTAGGTTGTAATCCGTGCACGCCAACCTGCTAACCAACGAGATTCACCCCGTGCTTGTGGGGAGTTTTTAATACGCTGAGTGAGGGTGTAGTCAGCTGCATCAGCAAAATTATCTAAGACATGAGTATGTTTATCTGTCATGGCATCTAATACTTGTAATAACCCCCAGCCTTTGCCTTGGTAACGTTCACTGGGTGCTGTGCCTTCACCTTTAAAATTAACATAATCAACTAATGCATATACACCTTCAGGGGTGGCGGCAACTTGGTAAAAGCGGCTACGAACTTTTTCTTTTTTCTCTGCATTAACCGTCTCAAGCATAGTTGGTAAAGCGCGTTCTAAACGGCGTATCATAAATTGTACTTGCAATGGAATCGTTGCCAAAAGGAATTGGCGCAAGCTTTCCATTTTTTCAGTTTTTTGATCACGCATAAAAGTACGGCGTGATGTCCATGGGCAATCCCGATTTTTTTCTAACCAAACAGGTAAATGACGTTTGCCTTCCTCTTCTACAAAGGTGAGAAAATTAGGAAAAGTTTCTGTAAAACGTTCAGCCACCCCTTGTGGATACCAAATAAAATGACTGATACCTAAAGAGGCAAAATTTTCACCCTCATTCCAAGCGGTGAGATTTTCAATTTTTGCCGAGCCTTCATTCATCCAAATTTTTTGCCCAATGACCAAGGCATCACGTTGGGCAACTTGAATAAAAACAGGTTTTTCACTGATATCTTCTACTGGTTTTTCTTTTGTTGTTTGACAGGCTGATAAACTAGCAAAAAGACACAAAAGATAAATAAAAGATCGCTTAACCTTATTATGATTCATAATGATTACTCCAGATTAAAGTGTTGGCTCAGTGTATCAGTGGCTTGATCAATGAGAGTTAATAGCTCACGGCTGCTTATTTGGCTATTTTCTAAATCATCTATTTTACAAAATTCTTCAACTGTTTTTGCCATCTCATAAAGTTTTGGCACACCAAACGTCCCTGAACTACTTTTTAATGCATGAGATTCATGTTTTAAAGCGGTGATATCATTTTTATCACAGGCTTGTTGAATATTTATTTTTCGTGTACGCGCTTCTTCAATAAAGAGCTTTACCATACGAGGTAAAAATTCTTCACTAGTATCTGCAGCAAGGCGTTTTAGCACTGTTAAATCAAGTGCAAAGTCTTTATTTTCTGTATTTTGCCCCCCTTCTTTATGCTCTGTAGTGAGTGCTGTATTCACTTCTGTATTACGTGCTAATTCATCAATTGAATTAACTAAAGTTGAAGCTGCCATCTCCTCTATTTTTTTAGGCTCACTAGGGGGTGGAAGGAGGAGAGGTGTATTATCAGGGGGTTGTAACCAATGAGTAATTTTTTTAAATAATTTTTTATTGTTAATAGGTTTAGATAAATAATCATTCATCCCCGCATCTAAGCACTGTTGCTTGATATCATCTAGTGTATTGGCAGTTAAAGCAATAATAGGAGGATGAATACAAGTAGGGATATGTGCACGAATTTGGCGTGTAGCATCTAAGCCATCTAATTTTGGCATGGCTATATCCATTAAAACAAGTTCATAAGAGCCATGAATTACTTTATCAACTGCCTCAATACCATTACTTGCACAGTCAATTTGATAACCTGCATGTTTTAAAATACCCATTGCCACTGCTTGATTTGCAGGGCTGTCATCTACTAATAAAATACGCTGTCCTGTTTTTTCAGGTTCAGAGTTTTCTGTAGTTGATGCTGTAAAGTTAGAAGGGGGTTGGGTAGTGAGGATTTTTTTAACCCAAAAATTGACAGTGTGTAATAAACTTTTTTTATCTATAGGTTTTACTAAATAATCATTCATACCTGCTTGTGTACAACGTTCTTGCTCACTCTCCATTGCACTGGCTGTTAAAGCAATAATGATGATATTTTCACTATAAGATTGGCGAATTTTCCGTGTACTGTCTAAGCCACCCATTTCTGGCATATTGAGATCCATTAATACCAGGTCATAATCAGTATGTTTGAGGGCTTCAATAGCTGCCACACCTGTATTAACAATATCAAGGTTATAGCCTGATTTTCTTAATACTGCACTGAATACAGCTTGGTTTGCCTGACTGTCTTCTGCAAGTAAAATATGAATGTTTTCTGCACCAGAAGGAGGGGGAATGTCATTCGCTTCAGTATTTATTGGTAGTACATCATTGGCAACATGCTGTGTAAAAATAAAATGTGCGTTATTTTGTAAGGTGCGTTCTAATGTGGTTTGGCGTATAGGCTTATTTAAAGCAAATTCAAATGTTTCTTCAGGTACGTGGCTTTGTTGACCTAGATTTTTTAATAGTACAAAGGTAGGTAATGTCTCACTGTAATAGCGTAAACATTGCTGTAAGGCAGTAACTTGACTTGCTTTGATTGCCTGACTAATAAAGATTAAAGCATAGCTATGATTAAGCTCATATTGCTGGGTAATACAATGATTAATATCTTCTTCTATTAAAGCGTAATCAACATGAATACCCAAATTACTTAATTGTTTTGTAAAAATTTCTGCACTGATTTCATTAGGCTCAATAAGTAATACACATACCTCTTCAGGCTCTTTAATACAAATAGGCGTGGCATTCTCAACGACTTCAACACAAATTGTAAACCAGAATGTACTGCCTTGTTGCTCTTGGCTAGTAACTCCGATATTCCCTTGCATTAAATGACTGAGACGTTGTGAAATTGCTAGGCCTAAGCCCGTTCCTCCATATTGATGGTGAGCTTGGGTAAATTCATCAAATAATTTACTTTTTTCATGCTCTGAGATGCCAATACCTGTATCTTTAATGGAAAAATACAACTGAGCCATATTATTAGTAATCGGGGATTCCAATGAAACATCTATTGCAACCCCTCCTTGTTTGGTAAATTTCACCGCATTACCAATAAGATTGATCAAAATTTGACGTAATCGTCCAGCATCCCCTGATACTTTTTTAGGCACATTGGGAGCAATATGACAGGCAAGTTCAATACGTTTTGCATGTGCGCGAGGTGCTAACATTTCAGTCACATTCTCTACCGCGCTATATAGATCAAAAGGATGATTTTCCAGCTCTAGCATCCCTGCTTCAATCTTAGAAAAATCTAAAATATCATTAATAATCCCCATCAATGCATTACCTGATTCTTTAATGGTTAACGCATAATGTGATTGCTCATCATCTAATGGGGTTTCTAATAATAAACCATTCATACCCAAAATAGCATTAAGCGGGGTACGTATTTCATGGCTCATGGTTGCTAAAAATTGTGATTTAGCACGACTGGCTAACTCGGCTTGTTCTTTTGCTGATTTTAACTCTTGTTCAGTTTCTTTATAGTGGCTAATATCACGCAGAAACAACATAAAAAATATTTCATTTTGTACATAAATAGGGGTGATACCCATTTCTATAGGAAATAAATGTTGATCTTTATGACGTGCATAAAGCTCATTATTCTTATGTTTGCGTAAAGTATGACTTTCTTGTTTTGTAACAAAATCAATAATAGTTTTCTTAATAATTTTGTAAGTAGATGGAGGGAATAAATAATCATCAATTGCTAACCCAATTGTATTTTCACGTAAAAGGGAAAATACTTGTTCAGCAGCGGGGTTGAATTCTAGGATAATCCCTCGCTTATTAATTGTGATAATTGCATCAAGCCCTGATTCTAACATAGCTGACTTCATGGCTTCACTGCGTTTAATACGTTGTTCTGTTTGTTTTTTTAAGGATAAATTTTTGATTAAACCCATGAATTTAATTTTTTTATCTTCTCTTAAATAAACAACTTTTAGGTATAAACTAAATTCCTGTCCATTTTTTCGTACCCCTGTTAATTCTCGCCCTTGTAAAAGCTTCTTTTCAATACCCTGTTTTTTATAACGATTTAAATATTCATTATGATAGTGACGGTGAGGTTCTGGCATTAACAGACTAATATTATGCCCTATTAATTCTTCTTTTTTATAACCAAACATTTCTACTAAAGCAGGGTTGCTGGTTTCAATACACCCAACATTATTAACAATAATCACACCATCACTGGCTTCTTTTAATAATATGTCTGAATACTTTTGTTTAGTTTTCAGGGTGTCACATAATTCGGTGAGTTGGCGGTGTAACTGCTCTATATGCTGTTGCTGTAAAAAAAATTTCTCTGAAATATTATCTGTTAATGAGGTAATCGTTGTATGTGAAAAAATTTCTGTATTATCTTTTTTTGATAAGGGAATAATCGTGGCTAATGCCCGCTGTATTTGGCTAAAATTTTGTATTAAGCTGTGATTGAAATAGAATAAAAATGCAAGAAATAACACGACCCCTAATAGAATAAACCAAAATAAATGATGGTTCATTTCATAAAAATAATGCCTATAATTTTGTTGTTGCAAGCCTATTTCTAAATAAATAGTGTCCTTATCTGTTTCATATAAAATACGTTGAAATTGCCTTACTTGCTCACTTATTGCAATAAAATCTTCTGCCCGACTCACCTGTAAAAATATCTTTTTATTTTTACGTAAATGGATATAGGCAATATCAGGATGAGCAATAAGATTATCTAAAATATTTTTCAGTTGCTTCTTGTTAGGTTTGAGCCAGTCATTACGCAAGGCTAATTTAACAAATTGAATAGATGTTTGATGATATTGAGAATTAAATTGCTGATAACTATGCTGTAATAAGCTATATCCATATCCTATTGTGGCACTTATAAAAATAATAACCAGTATTAAATTTGTAATAATTAATTTTGTGCGGAAATGCATAATAGTACCCCAGCCCGTTAACTTGTTTTAGAAAGAGTAAGGTGGTTTTTAGTAGGTAAAAAATAGAAGTGGGGAGCCTCTACTTATTGGTTAGATCCCATATTTTTTCTAGTGTATCAGCCGCAGTGTGGGCAATTTTATATTCGACAAAATGACTGATTTCTGTTTTTGTGGGATTAATTTCAACAGTGGGAATACCTTGTTGATAGGCAAACATGACAGGCGCAGCAATATAGGGAAATACACTGGTTGTACCAATAGAAAAAATGATATCAAAGCCTAAAGCTAATTTTTGATACAGTGTATTGAGTTCATCAGCGGGTAATGCTTCTTCAAAGAGAATAACATTTGGACGCACTAATGCACCACACTTGGGGCATAGCGGTACTGCAGCAAGTTCAACATAACTCTCAACAACCTGCTTATGATCACATGCTACACAGTACAAATCATGGTAACGTCCATGAATTTCAATAACATTTTTACTGCCTGCTGCCCGATGAAAACCATCAATATTTTGAGTTAATACCCATGTCTCTGGTTTGCTTTTTTCAATCTCGGCAATGATTTGATGCCCTGTATTAAATTGTGCATGACGACATGCTAATTCAATTTCCACCAAATAACGCCATGTAATAGCGGGATCATGTAATAAGGTTGTCTTGGATAAAGCTACCTCAATAGGAATATCATCATCAGTTAAACGATTATTATATAAGCCTCCTATACCACGATAAGTAGGCAAACCTGAATCTGCAGACATGCCTGCCCCTGTAATAAATAAAGGGCGACGTGCATTTTTTAATAATGATGCAACCTGCTCTAATTCTGATTGTTTTTGCATAAAATCCCTTTTAAAACCAGTTATTTTGTTAAGGGAACTTGTTTTGGGGCATAATATTGCTCTAAAACAGACAAGGCATGATTTAAGGTCTGTAACATTTCCTTGTCGCCTCCCTTATCAGGATGATGCTGTTGTACTAGTTGGCGGTAACGATGTTTTATGGTTGTATAGTCAACAGGTTCTTCCAAAGATAAAACCTGTAGTGCATCATGTCGATCGTCCTTTGCATTCACCCGTTGCCAAAACTGCGCTAATAGACTTGTCACCTCTTCAACTTTGACTGTTTCAATACGGCTTAAATCATCATAATAGCTAGATATTGCATCATATTCACCTATACCACTTTGTTGTGCTTGGTAGGGGAACAAACGTGTTGCCAAAGGATCAATTAAAAGATGTGCTTGTTGTTGTTGCCATAAACTGTGGCGCAAACGATATAACACATGATGCAGTAAATAATGCATTTTAAATAAGGCTAATAAATCGCTCAAGGGAACATCAGGAAACCCAGTAATCTCCTGTTTTTGCAGGTGTTTAATAAATGAGTATTCACTGACACCCTCAGGGTGTTGCTGTAATAAAGTAACAACTTGAGCGGTAATATCTTCAATAGGATAAGCGTGTTTAAGCATTTTAATTTCAACACATATTTTTTATAGCCTAAATATAGAAGGTTATATCATACCTTCTCCATATCTTTATTGATATAGGGTTATTTATTTTTTATCCTCTTTATTTTGTGCTGTTGTTTGTGACTCTGTCGTACCTGTTGGATTTGTTGTGCCTAACATCGTTTGCCAAATAGATTGCTGTAAAGAAGTTAGAGAGCTCATTTGCTCAGGTAAAAAAGGGCGCATTAAGGTCACAGGATCAAATCCTTCTGTCCCTAAAGTAATATTTTTACGTATCGCATCTAGCATTTCTTGTTGTAATGGTTCTAAATCAGGTAAACCAAAAAAACTACGTAATTCTTGAGGAGTGGCTTCAATATCAAATTTTATTTTCATTATCTTAGTCTTAATTATCTATTTTTATGCGAAAAAATTAAATTATACAAAGTTTTTAATAAAAGAATTATATTTTTGAAAAGGTGAAAAAAAATCCTCCTTTACCAATACATTTCTTTTTATAAAAATAAACATGTTCTATTTCATTCTTATGTACTATTGCAGTGTATCACAGCTGTTATTTAGCTGGCTTTATTTATTCTACAGAGAAATAAGCTATGCTTGATACAGTAAATAATCAAAGCCTATTTATCTGTCTACATTTACGATAATTATTAAATTATTATATGACTTAAAGTGTAGAACATCATCATTATTTCGCCTACTTTATAGAGGATTTTTTCCTAACTACAGCATAAAAAATAGACACTAAAAAGATAGGTTGCAGATAAAACCAAATAAATAGTAGTGAAAAAATAAAGGGGGTAGCGTACTATATTCCCTATTATATTTGATAGGTTATTTTTTAGAATGACGACATCGTGGAGGTACGCTTGTTAGATATTTCTTTTTTAAACCTGATTTTAACCTTCCCTACTGTTATATTAACTATAGTATTAGGGATATTACTTGGTTTTTGGTTACTGGTGATTTTTGGGGCATTAGATAGTGATCTCTTACAGGTTGATCTACCTGATGGGATTTTTCATAGTATTTTTGCAGGCTTACTGGCAAGTTCACTGCCTATGAGTACCCTATTAACCCTTATTTTTTCACTCACATGGGCAGGGAGTGTACCGATTACTTACTATAGTTTACTGTTTTTCTCTGACACTTCCTTACAACTCATTATTGCCACTATACTCACATTAGTGAGCTTTTTTATTATTACCTACAGCATTGGTTTTTTATTAAGTCGTGTTGTGAATAAATGGCAGGGACAAACTTTACAAGGACAAGAAGGCTTAATTGGGAAGATATGTGTGATTTCTACCCAATATGTGGATGAAAATTTTGGACAAGGGCATTATGAAAAAAATGGGACTGATTTAATCTTATCTTTACATGCTCAAACACCGAACACTTTAACCAAAGGCACAAAAGCCCTTATTGTCGACTATGATGCACAGCAAAACGTCTATACTGTGACATCATATGATGACATTGTTACCTAATGAACATATCACAGAATAGTAAAGATAAAATCAAAGGAGAGGACTCAATATTATGACGCTTTCTATTGGTGTTGTATCAGGATTGATTATTACAGGCATTGTGGTTTTTGTAGGTGTTGCCATAATGATTTTTTCTTTTTTTCGTAAAATCGATCAAGGAAAAGCCTTAATTGTAAACACGATGCGCTCTGAACCTGTGGTCACTTTTACAGGAAAAGTAGTACTTCCTGTTATCCATCGGGCAGAGGTTATGGATATCTCTTTAAAAACCATTGAGATTGATCGACATGGACGAGAGGGCTTAATTTGCCGTGATAATATTCGGGCAGATATTAAAGTTACCTTCTTTGTACGGGTGAATAAAACAGCTGCTGATGTACTGAAAGTGGCGCAAGCTATTGGTTGTGCGCGTGCTTCAGATCAAAAAACCTTAGAAGAATTATTTAGTGCAAAATTCTCTGAAGCCTTAAAAACAGTGGGTAAACAACTAGATTTAGAAGATTTATATAAAGAGCGTGACTCTTTTCGTGACAAGATTATCCAAGTGATTGGTAAAGACTTAAATGGTTATGTATTAGAAGATGCCGCCATTGATTATCTTGAACAAACCTCTTTATCTGTCCTTGATCCTGATAATATTCTTGATGCGCAAGGGATTAAGAAAATTAAAGAACTGACCAGTATTCAACATGTTAAAACCAATGAATACGAAAATCAGGAGAAAATGAAGATAGAGCAGCAAAATGTCACCACACAAGAGACATTGGCTGAATTAGAACGACGTGGTGCGGATGCGGATGCACGTAAAGAGCGTGAAATTAAAAATTTACGTGATCGTGAAGAAGCAGAGATGAAAACTGTTGAAGAACAGGAACGTTTACGCGCAGAACAAGCCCGTATTGCTGCGGATGAACAAATTGAAATTCTTGCACAAAATAAATTACGTGAAGTGGAAGTAGCAGAGCAAAACCGTTTACGTGTGGTGAGTGTGGAAGCTGAACGTGTGAAATTAGCCACTGAGCAAGAAGTGATCACACGTGAGCGAGAAATTGAACTACAACGTATTGCGAAAGAAAAAGCTTTAGAAGAAGAACGCCGTGAAATTGCCAATGTAATTCGTGAGCGGGTTGTGGTTGAAAAAACCGTGGCTGAAGAAGAGGAAAAAACCAAAGAATTGCGCATGGTCAGCGAGGCGGATCGGGAAAAGCAAGTGCTGATTTTACATGCTGAAGCAGAAGCAGAGAAAACCTTTGTCACCGATATTAAAGCAGCACAAGCTTCTCAGGAGGCGGCTAAATTCCGTGCTCAAGAGCAATTAACCCTAGCAGAAGCTGAGCGAGAAAGTGCAGATAAACAAGCAGCGGCTAAAATTCGTCTCGCTGAAGGGCAGCAAGCTGAAGCTGCTGCTGAAGGTTTAGCAGAAGTACGGGTTAAAGAGGCCAATGCTACGGCTATTATTAAGGAAGGGGAAGCCGAAGCCAAAGTACTACAAGATCGGATGCAAGCCGAGGCGGTTGGGGTAGAACAAAAAGGGTTAGCACATGTACGTGTTAAAGAAGCCCAAGCAGATATTGTTGAAAAAGAAGGTATTGCGGAAGCACGTGCCACACAAGAAAAATTACAAGCTGAATCAGTTGGAATTGAAGCCAAGGGTTTAGCACAAGCGCGGGTTGATGAAGCTCATGCTGAAGCAGTTGAAAAACAAGGCTTAGCTGATGCCCATGCCTTACAAGAACGCCTCACCGCTGAAGCAACAGGCTTAAGTGAGAAGTTTAAAGCCTTAGATACCTTAACTGAATCAGGTCGCCAGCATGAAGAGTTCCGTATGCGCTTGGATAAACAGGTAGAAATTGAACAAGCACGTTTAGCATCACAACAAGTTATTTCAGCTAATCAAGCGGAAATTCTATCTGCTGCCTTTAAAGAGGCTAATATTGATATTGTGGGGGGGGAATCCACCTTTATTGATCGGGTGATCAATGCCACGTCAATGGCAAAAACTGTGGATAGTTTTGTTGATAAAAGTGATGTCAGTCAGCAAGTATTCAAAGGCTACTTAGAGGATGATGCGAATTTAGTGGAAGATATTAAAAATCTGATACAAAAAGCGTCTTTATCTACACAAGATATCCAAAATTTAAGTTTATCCACCTTTTTAGCTAAATTAATGGCTGTAGGGGATGCAGAGCAGAAGTCAAAATTAAGTAATTTTATTAGTGGTTTGTCTAATAAAGCCAGTAATAATTATGATTAATTAACTGTTGTTGTACTGTTAATTTTTGTAATAAGAGAACGCTAAGAAATATATTTTTTCTTGGCGTTTTTTTATGCCTTTAAAGCCATTAATGGTATGTTAATAAGTACTTTCTCGTAAAAGATACTGAGATAATATACCTAGAATTAATAAGTGAACATCAATTAAGCTTCATTCATTATATAATAAAACAAAATAATTATTTTCAAAGGAACAAGTTACCTGTGAAATATACGCAGCTTATTTTTATTCTTAGTTTAGGCATCTTATGTAGTCATACAATACAAGCAGAACCTACGCGTCAATTACGTATTATTAATGGTGAAGATGTACAAAGCTTGCTTTATCCGTGGATGGTATCGATTCATTTTAAGTCAGGTTCTATTTTTACACATGGATGTGGGGGGAGTTTAATTAATTCAACATGGGTATTAACTGCGGCACACTGTGTTAAATCAGGGAGTATTAATGAAACACCTGAGACAACTAAAGTTTATGCTAATTTCTTAAGGCAAAGTGAAACCAGCTCTGATCAAGCAATTGCAGTTAAACAAATTGTGATTCATCCTGATTGGGATGAAATAAAATTTCATCATGATTTAGCTTTGCTAGAGCTAGAAACGCCCATTACAAATATCACACCACTGGCTTTAAATAGCTCTTCTCACACGAGTTATTTACCTGAGAATGGCACAGTCACAGGCTGGGGCTATACACGCCAACGCTCGCCTTCCTCACAGCCTGATGTATTACAACAAGTGAGTTTGCCACTGATAGATAATGCAACCTGCCAAACTGCTTACAGTCAATTTAGTGGTATTGCCATTACAGAAGATCAACTATGTGCTGGGTTTGTGACAGGGGGCAAAGATGCTTGCCAAAACGATAGTGGAGGCCCTTTATTTGTTCAATATGGTCATAAGTGGGTACAAGTTGGTATTGTGAGTTTTGGTAATTTTCCTGATAGTACTGATTATTGTGCAGGTAAAGATAGCTACGGTGTGTACACGCGTTTATCCCAATATCATGACTATATTCGTAGTGTTGTTGGAGAGATTGATACCTTACCCGTAGGTGAAGCACATTTATCAGCAGATGGACAAACGGTTTATTTACCACAAATACAATGGCAAACAGATCCTGTGCAATCTATTTGGGCAGAATTGCAGCGTAAAACAGAGACTGATAACCAGTATAGTGTGATAAATTATGGTGTACTAAATTCTGAAAGTAGCCAACCCAGTGCAGAATTAAGCATAGATTTGCAATTAACAATTAATCGTTTAGTTTGGAATAGTGAAAATAACCCACGTTATACGGCTGTATTACATACAATACCCAGTGATGGGAGTAAGCCCCTTTTTCAACTTCAAACAGCGACTATATTACAAAAGTAAAGCGATGACTTCATTTTTTGATTAACCAATTAAAAAAGGAAAGACCATGGCAGATGCTTTAAAATATGTATACAGTCGTGACTTATTAACTGCTTTTTCTATGAAAATCAGCACTGTGTATCCTGATTTTGATAAGACCGATTTTTTAACGGCTATTTTTAATCAAGCATGGGAAAAAAAAGAACTTAAGCAGCGTATGCGTCATATTACAGAATGCTTGCGTATCTATCTACCTAGTGAATATCGGGCAGCATTAGCAGTACTTGATCAGGTGGCAACAGAATGTCATGGACTTGCTTATATGTTCTTTCCTGATTTTGTCGAATGTTATGGTTTAAAGGACTGGAATGCATCTTTACCTGCTTTGGCGCGTTATACACATTGCTGTAGTTCAGAGTTTGCAGTACGTCCTTTTATCATTCAAGACAGTACGCGTATGATGCAATGTATGACAGCGTGGGCAAGCTCAGAAGATGAGCACTTACGCCGTTTAGCCAGTGAAGGTTGCCGTCCACGTTTACCGTGGGCAATGGCTTTGCCTGAGTTTAAACGTGATCCACGTGCTATTTTACCTATTTTAGAACAGTTAAAAGCGGATCCCAGTGAATACGTGCGCCGTAGTGTGGCGAATAATCTGAATGATATCAGTAAAGATCACCCTGATAAGGTATTAGAGATTGCAGAAAAGTGGCAAGGGGATAACCCATTAACTAACTGGATTATAAAACATGCTTGTCGGGGGTTATTAAAACAAGGGCACCCCCGCGCCTTGGCTTTATTTGGTTGGTTGCCTGCAACACATGTACAGATTAAAAACTTCACTATTACAACACCAGAAGTAAAACAAGGTGAACGATTAGAGTTTAGTTTTGATTTACACAGTACCCTAGCACTAGGGCGTTTGCGATTGGAATATGGGATTGATTTTATGAAGGCAAACGGGCAACAGCGACGTAAAATTTTTAAAATCAGTGAAGCTGATTACCAGCAATCAACTAAAAATATTCAACGATATTTTTCTTTTAAACCCATTAGCACTCGCCGCTATTATCTTGGTGCACATAAATTAGTATTAATTATTAATGGGCAAGTCTGTGCAGAGCAAGTATTTAGCTTACAAGCATAATTAAAATATAGCTTGGGTGGAAGAGCAACACCTAGTATTTCATGTATTCTAGTATGGTTTTATTGGGTTCCCTATATCTACCCAGGCTACAACAGCCTAGATTTCTTAGCTTGATTCATTCCCCAACGATATAAAAAACACAGTAAAACATCATATTTCTTTAATAATTCCATGTTATTCTATAGCTAATAAAAAAGTGATATCAAATAATTAACACTTTTCTACTTTATGGCTATTGGCTTAGCTGCCTTTTAATACCCTCTTAGCTAGATAACAAGGGGGATATCACCCTATCACCTCTTTTTGTGCAATGCACAACTGTGGTAAGATTCATTACAGTATTATATCTTTTTATACAGGTGTCATCAGGTTGTTATGAGTAAACACTATTTAAATACATTATTTTCACCTAAATCAATTGCTGTATTTGGAGCAAGTAACACACCTGATACAGTGGGCTATGTTGCGTTTAAAAACTTGATTGATGCTGGCTATAAAGGTGAATTATACGCGATTAACCCCAAGTATGACGAAGTACAAGGGCGACCTGTTTATAAAAATATTCTTGCACTGGGTAAAAAAGTTGATTTAGTAATCATTACCACCCCTGCTAAAACCGTCCCTGCTATTATCGAAGCCTGTGGTGAATATGGGGTAAAAATGGCACTCATCCTCTCCGCTGGATTCAGTGAAATGGGGGCACAAGGCACACGTTTAGAAAAAGCGGTAATTACCAATGCAAAACGCTACGGATTACGTTTTATAGGCCCTAACTGTTTAGGAATTATGCGCCCTAATATTGGTATGAATGCCACGATTACCACAGGGGCAGCCAAAGCGGGTAACCTTGCGTTAATTTCTCAATCAGGGGCTTTATGTTCTGCAGTACTCGATTGGGCAAAACTACAAGGTGTGGGCTTCTCCACTGTTGTCTCAATGGGCACCTCTGCTGATTTAGATTTTGGTGAAATTTTGGATTATCTTGTCTCTGATCCACAAACACAGGGTATTTTACTGTATGTAGAAGGCGTACATCATGCGCGTAGTTTTATGAGTGGTCTACGTGCTGCGGCACGTATTAAACCTGTAGTGATTATTAAAGGGGGACGACATGAGGTAGCTGCTAAAGCAGTACTCTCTCACAGTGGCGCGTTGATTGGTGGAGATGATGCCTTTGATGCAGCATTAGAACGTGCTGGGGTTGTGCGTGTCTCTAACTTTGGGCAACTGTTTGCTGCTGCCAAGACCTTAGCCTCTCGTTATAAAGCCAAAGGAAATCGTTTAGCGATTGTCACCAATGGCGGTGGGCCGGGCGTGATGGCAACTGATCGGGCGGCAGATTTACATGTTCCCATGGCAGAGCTCTCTACCGATACCATAAAAGCTTTAAGTAAAGTGTTACCTTCTACATGGTCACATAATAACCCTATTGATATTATGAGTGATACCACAGTAGAACGTTATCAAGCAGCCGTGTCTATCTGTCTAGACGATGATAATATTGATGCCATTTTAATTATTCTAACCCCTCACGCAATGACCCACCCTGTCGAAGTCGCAAAAGCGATTGTTGAGGTGTCTAAAAAATCGAAAAAACCAATTTTAGCCTGTTGGATGGGGGGTGAGCAGATTGCTGAAGGGCGTAAGGCATTTGTTGAAGCCCGTATTCCTGAATTTCGTACCCCTGAAGCAGCAGTGGAAGCATTTTCTTATCTATCTGCTTATAACGAAAATCAGCAACTTTTATTACAAACTCCGGGGTCAGTAGGGCGTACAGATTTACCTGATGTTGATGGGGCGCGCATTATTATTGAGTGTGTGCTGGCAGAACGCCGTAAAGTCTTGACTGAAATTGAATCAAAAGCATTATTAGGTGCGTTTCGCATTCCCATTGCAAATATTGCCATTGCCCGCAGCCCAAATGAAGCTTTAGTATTAGCGGAATCTATGGGTTTTCCTATTGCGATGAAAATCCACTCTACTGAGATTTCACATAAAAGTGATGTCGGAGGAGTACGCTTAAATATCACCAGTGCCAGCGAAGTACGTGAAGCTTTTGTCTCCATTATGCGTAATGTTAAAAATAAATTGCCTGATGCCCAAATTGATGGGGTTACCGTGGGCAAGATGAGTAATAAGCATAATGGGCGTGAATTTATGGTGGGGATCAGTCGAGATCCTGTATTTGGTCCTGTGATCAATTTTGGGATTGGCGGCACAATGGTGGAGGTGATTGCTGATAAATCAGTGAGCTTACCCCCGTTAAATCATTATCTTGCTAAAACCATGATGAATAAAAGCAATGCTAAAAAATTGCTGGGTGAATTTCGTCAAATGCCCGCAGTAAACCAGCGTGCCATTGAAGATGTCTTATTACGTGTCTCTGAGATGGCGTGTGAACTGCCATGGATTCAAGAGATGGATATTAATCCATTAATTGTGGATGAAGAGGGCGCGATTGCGGTGGATGCGCGGGTAGTGGTGAATTATTATACCCCTTCTGCGGATCGTTATGCCCACATGGCAATTTATCCTTACCCCTTCCATTTAATCACCCAATGGCAACTCCCTGATGGCATGGATGTCACTGTGCGCCCTATTCGCCCTGAAGATGCAGAGATTGAGCAAAAATTTGTGCGGGGCTTATCAGATGAATCTAAATACTTTCGCTTTATGCAAACGGTTAATGAACTTACTCCAACAATGTTGGTACGTTTTACACAAATTGATTACGACCGTGAAATGGCACTAGTGATTGTGACCCAAGATGGTGGTGAAGAGGAGCAAATTGGGGTGGCACGTTATGCGATGAACCCTGATGCAGAAAGTTGTGAGTTTGCATTAGTGGTCAGTGATAAATGGCAAAGTCGTGGTTTTGCCCATAAATTAATGACCTGTTTAATGGATGCGGCGCGTTCACGAGGTTTAAAAATTATTGAAGGGGAAGTGCTGAGTAATAACCATAGTATGTTACGTCTCATGACCAAGCTGAATTTTACTTGTGTACTCGATCCTGAAGATCGTACTGTGACTTTGGTTAGTCGCCCGCTGTAAAGATAGAAGAGTAAATATTTAGGTCACAGAAATTTTAAAATTAACTGTGACCTAACTTACTCTCAATTTTTTAGCGTGAAGCACAAATAGCCACTGCTGGACCATTTGGATGATTAGGCTCATCCCAATTAAATTCTAAATTTTTAAAACCAACATGTTTTAAGTAACCAACAAGACTTTCACGGCTTAACCAACGACTTGTTGGTAAGGGACCACCACAAAAACCTGACCACTCTAGTGCATCTTTATAAGATTGCTCTACTGCTTCATAACTAAAACCATTATATTCAAATGTTTCTAGCTCTTGAAACTTATGACTCAACTGCTCATTTGATTTAATTGGATCTGCATCATAATAGTGTGTCCATAAAAAGACTTTATCTGTTTTTTGAGAGATTAAATCAAGGACATGGATTGGATCTTTCATGTGATACAATACACCACAAGCCACTAATAAATCATACTTTTCTGAACTTTCTTCTAAATATTTTACAAAATCACCTAGATGAAAATTAACATTCTTTAAGCCAAATATTTCCTTGATGCATAGGCATTTTAAATAAGCCCGTGTATTGGCTTCAATGGCAGTGACTTCTTTTGCACCCAAATCAGCCAGCATATAACTATGCCCAGCTTCTAAAGGACCTAGCTCTAACACTCGTTTATCTTTGATGTCACCTAAAGTATTTAGTGCCCATACTACCCTTGGGTCATTAAATAAGGGGACTCTACCTGGAGTGCTTGTACAATCACTCCCTGCTGGCATCATTGATGACCATTCATCAGCAAAAATATCCAGTACATTTTGCTTATTAGGCGATTTTAATACATATTCATCTAAAATATTCATACTGATTGACTCGTGTTAAAAAACGGTATTCTAACCTAAAATTCTCTCAAGTTATAGGTATTATACATGTTAGCCTCTTAGGCTTTGTTTATGTATAACACCTATAATTTCTTAAGCTAAAACAATTAAATGAGCTATACGCTCTTTGTATATTAAAAAGCAGCTTAAACTAATGGTACACGTGGTGGCCATGCATAAGAAAAATCTTCTGCATCTAGGGTTAAATTAGGGCTATAAGCGGGATCATTAGCAAAGAAAGCTCCCCAATGTTCACGCATATAGGCTTTCTCACCTTCATAACGAGCTTTCTTCTCTGGCGTATCTTCATAACCTCGACTGATTGATTCATGATGATACAGCTCTGCATAAGGTGTCCATACAATACGTAGATTTAGCTGATTCATTTTTAAGCATAAATCTACATCATTGAGGGCGACTTTTAAGTGCTCTGCATTTAAACCACCTGCTGCATAAAAGCACGGTTTACGCATTAACATGCAAGCCCCTGTCACAGCAGAATAGTTTTGTATTAATGCAGCACGTCCACAATAACCTAAACTTGCACTATCAAACCCTTTATGTGCATGTCCTGCGCTGCCACCAATCCCAATTAAAACCCCAGCATGTTGTAACGTATTGTTAGGATACCAAAGGCGCGCCCCCACAATACCCACTTCAGGGCGTACAGCATGGCTGACCATTTCAGTTAACCAACCTGTATTAATGACCTCTAAGTCATTATTAAGCAGCCCAATAATTTCCCCTTGTGCATATTCCACTGCTTTATTATTCATATCGGCATAGTTGAAAGGATAGGGATAATCAATAATACGGGCTTTTCCTTCTGTTTCTAAAATTTCCATATATTCTAGCGTTGCAGGATCATCACTATTATTATCAATAATTAAAATTTCATAGTTAGGATAGTCTGTTTTTTCAAGAATACTGTCAATGCAGGTTTTTAGAATATCATAACCATTGTAAGTAGGAATGATAAGGCTAACTAAAGGGGGGGTACTGGGTAAATGATAACGGACACGTAAAGTACCAGAAACAAGCGGAGATTCTGTCACGGTTGCGGCAATATCATTGCGATCTAAATAATTTTGAATAGCTTTTTCAGCAGCAATAATGGCGTATGGTTTTTGTTCTGGATTGCTGGCTGTACTGCCTTCTAATACACGCCAATGATATAAAATACGTGGAATATGACGAATTTGAGCAGGGGTAATTTGATCAATAACACGTAAGACTAAATCATAATCTTGTGCACCTTCATACCCTTCTCTTAATCCTTCCAGCTCTTGAATTAATGATGCTTTATACACAGCAAGGTGAGTAATGAGGTTATGAGATAAAAATAAATCAGGGTTCCAATCTGATTTAAAGTAAGGATCACAACGCTGCCCACTCGTATCCAGTTTATCCTCATCAGAATACCATAAGCATGCATCAGGGTAGTTTTGCATATCTTCAGCAACCCAATACAATGCATGAGGTGCAAGCGTATCATCATGATCTAAAAAGGCAATAAAATCCCCTGTCGTGAGTTCTAATGCAGAGTTAGAAGCAGCTGAAATATGTCCATTCTCAGAGCGAAAGGTAACTTTTATACGGCTATCTTTAGCTGCATATTCTTCTAAAACTGTTTTAACATGTGGTTGAGTGGACGCATCATCTGCAATACAAAGTTCCCAATGAGGATATATTTGCTGACAAACAGAATCTAAAGCCTCACGCAAATAATTTTCAGGGGTATTATAAGTGGGCAGAATAATAGAAATTAGTGGCTGATATGACCATGCTTGATAGTTTTTTTCAAGTCGCTTAACTTGTTTTTTGGTCAAACTATCATAGTTTTTTATCCATGTTGCATAGTCTCGTGTCCCCATGGTTGACATAGGGGGGGCACTTTGTGGGGCTGCTGGTGTAGGTGTTGGGCTAGAAGCAGCAGAAGAGGGGGGGATTGCAGAACTATTAGGAGAATATTGTGCTACAGCAATAAGTGTTTCTTCAATATGATCTTTTGCAGTGCGTCCTGCTTGTTTAAATAATAGTTTTAGGATGGTTTGTGTCAGTATATTTCCTGATTTCCATGTGAAAGAATTAAAAATAGATTGAATATCAACACTTAAACCATTTAACCACTGATTAAGCTGGCGAAGATGGCTTTCTTTATCTTCTAGTTGGCGATGTAAAGTACTTTGCTTCTCTTTTTCAGTGGAGAGTAATGAGGATAATTGGTTTTTATCATCATTATACTGTCTCTCTAGTGCTTGTATCTTGTTTTCTAGTGCTTGGGATTTGCTTTCTAGTACTTGGGATTTGCTTTCTAGTACTTGAGATTTTTGTTGCGCTTGTTTAAGTGCCTGCTCTTTTTTTACAGTCACATCTACCAATTCACGCTGATGAGTAGCGGTGAGTTTAGCTAACTCTTCAGCTTGATTATTTTTTAGCTCTGCAATGGTTTCAGTATGTAAAAGCTGTTGTTTTTCTTGTGCTTGCTCTAATGTTGTAACAGCATCACAATGTGCTTCATAAATTTCTAGTGTTTCAGCCGCACCTGCGGATAACAGTGGAATCTCATCCAATGTTAAAATAGTTTTTTGCTCAAATGCATCCACCAAGGTTTGTTGTTGATGGTTAATGTAAGCAGATTGTAGTGTAGTATCACCATGCGCATGATGTAAATCAGGGCTTAAGAAAGCTAAAATTTCTTTTTCTTGAGGAAGGCGTAAACCTTGTACTGATAATTCATTAAGCTGCTGATATAAGTGATTAACTGTTGCAACAGGATCGTGCATTAAATCATGATAAGAAACTAATAAACGGGGTAAACCCTGTGTTTGCTGAAGAGTAGATAAATTATAATATTCCCACAGTGCTGTCCCCAACTGTAAAGAAAAACCTTCACGATTTTGGAGAGATTGAGCAACTTGAATAGGGTTGCGGTAGACAATAATATGAACAGGAATTTCGCAATATTGCTGCCAAAAAGGTAGTAATAAACATAAGCGAGGATCTTTCAACATCCACGGACGATGTGCATCTAAACCTAAAATAATTTCACGTGCTAGACTACCAAATTTTTCTGTTAAAGCATCATCTAATTGCTCAGGTGAAAACTGAGCTACTTTATCCCAGTTTACTCCTAAGTGTGTGAATATCTCTTCATTCAAATTAATAACATCACGTCGTTCCCAATACCCCTTAGGGTTTGCATCAGTGGCAGGAAGCTCCATACGCTCAGGGGCAAAGTAAGCGCCCATCATATTTAAAATACGTGCAATCGCAGATGTTCCTGAGCGGTGCATACCCAGTACAATTAGTTGCATATAAAATTCTCCAAAAATATAATTCTTCTATTCATTGTAAGCGAGGTGGGTAAGCAAGGGAATGATCTTCGTAAGAAATGGTTAAATTTGGGTTGTAATAAGGATCATCAGCAAGCACATTGCCCCACTGCTCACGTATATAATTAATCTCATGACGTAAACGTAAAAATTTCTGTGGGGTATTATCCACACCTCGGCTAACGGATTCTAAATGATACAGCTCAGCATGAGGTGTCCACACAATCAAATAACCTTGTTGACGAATACGTAAACACAGATCAACATCATTAAATGCTACTTTTAAATCTTTTTCATTTAAGCCGCCTAACTCTTCAAATACTGTACGGCGTAATACTAAACACGCGCCAGTAACCACAGAAACATTATGTGTGGCATAGAGTTTTTTATGATCCCCAGTGAGATGGCGCGGGGTGAATTTAAAGCTATGCCCTGCCACGCCACCCAGCCCAGTGGTCACCCCTGCATGTTGAATCGTATCATCAGCATAATAAAGCTTTGCCCCCACTGCTCCCACGTCAGGACGCAATGCATGAGCCACCATTTCCTCTAACCAATCAGAATGAATCATTTTTAAATCATTATTTAATAATGCCAGAATCTCCCCTGTGGCATGAGTTGCCCCAATATTATTTAATTCCGAATAATTAAAGGGTTTAGCATGAGAAATAATTTTAATATTGTCATACGCTGCCAAGCTAGAAAAATAGTGTAATGTTTCTTTTTCTACACTGCCATTATCCATAATAATAATTTCTATATGTGGATAGCTGGTTTCTTTAAGTAAGCCAGTAACTGTAGTTTTTAATAGTTCTACGCCATCCCGTGTTGGAATAATAATAGACACAAGGGGCAGTTTTTCAGGTAAGGGATAACGGAGATGAAACTGCTGTGTTTGATCACAGTGAATTTTCACTGCACAAGCTTGGTGTTGAAAATGTTGATTTAACAATGCTTGTCTTATTGGATTTTGTACATTTTCATTCTCTTCATGGCGATGATACAACACAGTAGAGATATGCCCAATCATTTCTGGCTCTAGTGTTGCAATACAATGTAAACTCAGCGCATAAAAAAGCTCCTGCGCTTCATTTCCTGCCCAATTTTTCACCGCAGGAACAGCATAACAACAAAGGTGCTGTATGTAGTATTGGCTGTAATATAAGTCAGGACTCCAATCAGGCTTAAAATACGGATCAAAGCGGTACCCTTGAGCAGTGATTTTATCTTCATCGGTATAAATAAGCTGATGATTTGGGTACTGCTGAAGGTGCTGTATTAAGTAGGCACAGCTTTGTTCATGTAAACAATCGCCATAGTGTAAGGCAGCAATAAACCCTGATGTAATCTGCTGTAAACAAGCATTAAAAAATACATTCTGTTTACTTTGAGGGTATAAAGTAATCTGGGGGTGTGTGGTAGGGTAGCTTTTATTTTCTTCCAATAAAACATGTGCATGCCAATGAGGAATAGTTTGCTTTTTTAAACTATCCAAAGTGGCTGAAAGATTTGTATTATGCTGACAGGTGATAAGAAAATGAAAAGTAGGGGGGGTATCTATATTGCTGACTGTAGGCGCGACTAGAGGATATTGTTTTAGCCATGCGTGATACTCCACTGTATCATGCCACGGTAGGGTTTGCAGGGTGGTATCTTTCTGCTGCTTTTCTTTCCATGCATGATAGCTAAATAAAATCCGATCGATATGATCACGTGCGGTAATCCCCACAGGACGACGTAAAAGTTTTAAAATAATCTTTGCTGTGGTATCACCAATCAACCATGTAACCGAGGCATAAATATCCGCAATATCACGCTTTAAGCCTTCTAACCACTGTTGTAAGCGATTAATATCATGCTGTTGTTGATCAATAATCTTCTGTAAGCGTTGAATTTCTTCTTCTTGTTGGGCAAGGTGTGCCTGTGCACGCTGTAATTGCTGATGTTCAGTAGATGGCTCAGTCACAATAAAAATTCCAAAAAGAAATCAGTGATGGATAGGGTAAGCAAGTATAGAGAGGAATAGTATATTAGCTTACTTAAAGCAGGTAATATATATTTTCCTGTAGACTCCTCGTTACAACGCTCTGCGTTGTAATACAGCCAAGGACGCTCCGCGTCCTCCCCTTAAACTTGCACCTTGGTCCTTGGTAGCTTTAAGCAAGATGACGCAGAGCATCAGGGACTGGATTCCAACACGGAGCGTGTGGAACCAGATAAACCTTAACTTAATGGCAGTGATAAGTAAGTATAGGGGGGGGATAGTATATTAGCTTAAAGCAAGTAATATATATTTTTCTGTAGATTGGGGCTGATGTAGGAAACCCCATACGCATCAACTTAAGCATATTGGTATCCATGAATTAATTGATCAGTCGTGTTTGGTTTCTTCTTTCGAGTATTCAAAGAGCAACCATATTCAAAACGTTTTGAAAATTC
>Ga0193958_1000044_pt1 | contig 72265 bp, 82 predicted proteins | sample FB_1_MG_FD_140320 | JGI IMG/M metagenome (GOLD analysis project Ga0193958, IMG submission 140320) | Microbial mat bacterial communities from the Broadkill River, Lewes, Delaware, United States - FB_1_MG | ecosystem: Environmental > Aquatic > Freshwater > River > Microbial mats | place: USA... | reverse complement strand
GCTTATGAAATTTCAATGCTCTTCAAAATAATAGTTGACAGCACACTTAATATCATTTTATGGGATGTGATTTCAATGATAACATTCTTGACAATAACAGTAATTTATTTAAACATAGACCATGACGAAACATGAACGAAGAACATACGTGTTGTCGATAATAAGCATAGCCTGCGTTGTTACATTAGGATTGTACACTCATTTTTCTGCAAGAGCTTACACTGTTAATGATAAGCTTATAGAAACTATTAATTCCAAAGCCACTTATAAGTATGTTGATGATCGTGATGCTAATCTTGAAAAGTCGATCGAAGAGAACTCTGAAAATATAAAAGATAATTCTGCAACGATAAAGGCTAATGATAATAGAAATGAAGATCGTAATCAGAAAATGTACAACATGATACTTGACATATGGAAAGCTAGGGATATGGATAAAAACAATGACAAATGAAAATAAGTAAATATCTATCACTAAAAGAGGTTATAAAGAGCAATACCGCTATAAGACTTGGAATCGACAATAACCCTGAAGCAGATCATTTAGATAGCTTAAGATTTATAGGGGCTAATATATTTGATCCAATGAGGGAGCATTTTGGAATTCCAATTGGCGTTTCATCTGGGTATAGGCACCCTATTTTGAACTCTGCTATACATGGATCTAAAAAATCGCAGCACCCCATGGGAGAAGCCTTGGATGTAGATGCAGATATATACGGAGGAGCCAGCAATACCGCTATCGGTAATTGGATTATGAATAACTGTGAGTTTGATCAATTGATTTTCGAGCACTGGAATTATGATGAAGGTGATTTTTCTTGGATACACGTATCCCTAAGGAAAGATGGGAAGAATAGAAACCAAGTCCTTGAAATGTACAAGGAAAATGGCAAATCTAAATATAAGGTATTGTAATACTGAGGCGTACTTGAACACTACGTCTTAATTGTGAACAAGGAAATTAAAGAGCAGGAGAATCCTGTTCTGCATTAAACGCACATTTAATTTCTTATCATGGCAATAAACATTAAAAAAGGCGATGCTAGGACATTCTTCCTAGAAGCCGATCCGAAATCAAAATCATTTAGAGCTTTTGCAGATGGAGATTATATTTCCATAGTTAGTGATGTTGAGAAGAACCCAAGTATAACCAACAGGACGTATTACAAGAATTTTATTACTCGAAGTGCTGATGGAAGTATTTTGGTTGATGGGACCAGTGGTGGAACCGTAACTGAACTTGTTCAGTCTATAAATGAAATTGTAAATTTTAGCGGAGGCTCTGTCAGTATCATCCCGGACAACCTTATTTTCGCTGATGCAGCAGCAAGGGATGCGTATTTCGATCCTGATAGATTAGACGAGCTAATTACTGGACTTGAGATACTATTAGAAGATGATGGCTCTGGGAATCGTATAATCGAAAGATGGGTAGGCGAATCCAGCCCCCCGTCATATCCTGCTACTCCTGCTGATTTTTGGGTTGCAATTGGAGGATCATCATTAACGGCAGCTCAGATAAAGGTTCTTTATGAGTCTAATCCTGAGACAAATGCTCTTGTTGATGAAGCTTTAGCTATCTTGAATAAGTTATCATTAGAGCCTAATGGCGATATAAAGTCTTCAGCTAGTTTTATATTCCCACCAGGTTCTGCACAGGTAGGTGATTCAAAAATATCGTCAGGTGGTAGGGCGGTTGTAACTGAAAGTTTATCAACTGGAAATAAAGGTGCGTTCGGAATTCAATTGTTTGATGATACGAGCTACAAGAAAGCAACCGTATTCGATCCTTCCCAGACTTCAGCTCAATTTCCTGTTCAAGATACAGATGATTCAGTTGTAAGTGGTATTAGAAATAATAATTTCAGCCAGATTGTTCAGGCTGATGTACAATTTATGGCTATACAATTTAAGCCAGAAGGAGGAATTATATCACAGGCTTTTAAATTCACTATTAGGATAAATAGTTTAACAACTCCTCCATCATACGAAGAGACGGTAGAATTAACAGATCCTAACCTGTCAGATTTAGGTGGTGGAGTATGGCAATTAAAATTAAACAATCCTAACATTTATGATGCTGGTTTTAGAGTTTATATAGAATCTCAGGATATAAGCCTATTAGGTGGTAATGGATTTAACGGACCTGTGCTGTTTGGAGATACTACTAACAATAATTTCTTTCCTTACTTAGAGGCTGTATCTATACCTATAAATAGATTAGATGTATTAACGGAAGAGAATTTAACTCAGAGACAACTAATACGCTCTGGTGTTAAGGGTAATTTTACTGTAGCGTCACAGACCGGTAATACTGAAATAGCAGTCAGTGCAGTTGGTGGTTCGTTTGAAGTGTTCATTAATGGTGATCCAGATACGGACAATTTGGACGGTGTCTCAATACAGGTTCCTGATCAGGTTCTTAATGTTCCTGTGGATGCTGTTGCTCGGAAATATTACGGCAGTGTTACGGACAGTGGGGCGATTGCCATTGGGACAACTAAGACTACGAGTGATAATATAACCACGATTCATTTGCTCGAGTTTATAGCTCAGAATGGGGAGTTAGTTCCTGAGTCGTTAAGAGCTGATCCATTCGTGACTTATTCAGATAAAACACTTCAAGGGATATTGGATACAGATCGAATACGAATTGATGATCTTATTATTGAATCAACTGGGGATAACAATCTAACCTTGGCTCATACTGCATTCGATGTTATTGGGAATGGTCAAAACTGGGAAAATGATAAAATCAATCCTCACATTAGGAATGTTCCTGAAGCAAGTCCAATGGCATGGACCTATGTTTTACAGACACAAACAGATGTACCTCCGATTGGGGTTGACACAACACTAAATACTACTCAGTGGGATGATGGAGGAACTCTTACAAATCTGACCGGGATACAGGCGACAGTACAACTTGTTCTAGTGGAAGGTAACGACTTTGTTGTTTTGCCAGGACAGCAAGTATTTGACAATTATGATACGGCATTACTGAACGCTGATGATGTCAGATTTTTTCTACCTCCTGTTTTGTTTGATGCTGTTGAAGTTGGACGAATTGTTATTAAAAACGGTGCTACTGATTCTGGTGATACTGATGAGATTACAATAAAGAATCTTCCTGGAACTTTCAGTGGCGGTGGAACTCCTGCTCCAACAACTAACTTCTTTGATGTTGACTTTAAGTTATTGAATGGAGTTGATAATAGTAAGATTGCACGATTCGATGCAGGTAATGTTCCAGCAGGAACTACAAATATTTATGATTTCCCCGAAGAAGAAGGTGAACTTGTTGTTAATTCTCCTAAAGATTACAAGATAATCGAAAATATCGATTACAACATGGAGCAGAAAGACAGGTTGATTATGGCTGATGCCAGCACACAGGCTATCGAGCTTGTTCTTCCTGATAACCCCACAGAGGGTCAAAGGCATATATTCTTTGTAAAGGACAACACAAATGCGATAGACTTGGTATCAAATGACCCGGGGGCACCTATTGGGAATCCTGTTCAGGTTCAACCAACTTTCTTGCAGGGGCAATGGGTATTAAGTTCTGATTTTGAAGATACTTCTGGAAATGACAGAGACTTGGCGCAACAGGGAACTGGAGGGCAGTTTACACCAAAGATTATCAATGGTCGTAGCGTTAATATGTACGACACAGAAGGAACACAATGGTTTCAATCTACAGGATACAAGGGTATTTTGGGTACAACCCAAAGAACATTTACTTGTTGGTATTGTGCTAACCAATTGACAGAGCCAACAAGCATTCAAGACCTTATTAGTTGGGGAGTTGCAGCAGAGGGGCAGTGGTGGACGGTTGGATTTCAGGTAAATAGTTTTGTAGCGGGCATATATGCAGCAAACAAAAAATGGAATTATACCAAACCAGATGTAGCAGTATTATGGGATGGAAACCCTCATCATATTACAATTAGACAAAATGGTCCGAGTACAAGTACTTTTCAATTATTAATAGACGGTGTTATTGTTGGGGCGAGTTCGCAAGATACGTTTCCGAGCATGAATACTCAACCTGGTGCAGACGTTACGATTGGTACTTCTTTTTCGGCAACTGAGAGGCTAATTGATGGGTGCTTATATGATGTCAGGATTTGGAACAAGTGGCTGTCTGATGTTGAGATTAACACTGTAAAAACTGAAAATCTTGGCGGTGGTGTTAATATCTCTGCATTGCAAGACAACTCAGTTATTGAGGCATCTTTTGATGGTACGGAATGGCGTGTTACTGACACTCTATATGACTTTGTATCTGACCTTCGGTCTGATCTTGACTCTCTTGCAGAAGTTGCTAGAACAGGTGACTACAACGACTTAGATAATAAGCCTATTATAGAGTCTTTTACCGAGACAGCTTCTATTTTCGCTGGTGAGTTCTGGTACAGAGTAACATCTACACCACTTGGAGAAGGTGGTGAAAATGACCAGTTAGGTATTATCAATGCTATTTATACAGTAGACATGGATACAGAGTCTACAATAAATAGAGGTCGTGAAACAATGATGTTTAGCGTGTCTATGATCGCTCGTGACGATACAGAGCTGCCATCTATTAATGTGTTGAGTTCACATACTGAGGGTAATTTTATAAATGTATCTGGTATTCGAGTTGTTGCAGAGCAGTCATCGTCCTTCATTGGACAATATCATGTCGAGATTAGGATTGACAATACTTCCGGTAACACAGCTACAGCTTCAGTTGCTATAGGTAATAGAGCTGTTAACGACAATCAGTTACCTGCGAACTTAATACGGGTAGATACAACTACGACACCCCCTGCAAGGGTTTCTAAGTCAATATCTGTAGCGAACAAGATGTTTGATGCAAATGATGCATTTTCAATAAATAAGTCTGGATTCTTGAATTATGGTGGATCTCAGGGCCATATAATGAGAGCTAGTGCAAACAATATTCCATGGGCTTTGGTAGTTGTAAATCAAGGACCATTAGGTACTACTAAAAGTGCAAATGCTTCTGTTGTGCCTGGCACAGTTTACACGAATACAATACTTAATCAAAGTGGACTAGTCGAGTGGTTGAATACTTCTGATGGTGGTGAATTAATAGAGGTAGGAAATGTTGTAAATAGTCAGAAAGTAATTTCTATTACAGAAACAGGAAATTCACATCAATATATTCTTGACAAGACTGGTTATTATGAGTTTTCCGTTGAGGCGACAATTCTTAATGGTGATAGTCCCGATGCAGCATATGCTATAGTTCAACTGAATTCAAGCAATGAAGTAATTAAAACAGTTCAGGGGTATGAAATAGGTATTGCTAACCCTATACCTTTAAATATGAAGTGGTCTGGATATTACAATGCTGGTGAAAGCTTTACGATAGTTAAGACTGCTGGGTTTGGCGTTGGAGATTCGCTAGCCATGAAATCTCCTAGAGTTGAAATTAAATTTATGGGTGTAATTTAAAACTTGAAATTATGACTAAAATATTAAATGCATTCCTCGACGAGGAGAAATCAAAGCTTGCATCCATTACGGATGTAGGCTCTGGTGCAATAATTACAGCACCAGAGAGAGAGAAATTAGGTAATCAGTCCGGAATAAACACAGGAGATGTTACGTTAGCTTCTAATGATACTACTCAGGAAACACTTAATTTATCGAACCAGGAATTGTCCGTAGATGTTGTTACTCAAACTACAGATGGTGCAATGATAGCTGAAGATAAATTGAAGCTTGATAATATGTCTGGCAATGGAGCTGGTGATGGATGGTCCACTGGACTTGAAGTAACTGAGCATGACCCAAAAAATCAAACTGTAGATTATACGTCTGGAACATACCTAATAAATGGTATGACAAAAACTATTACATCAGGTGGGGTTTACGACCTTGAAAATGGCTTTGGGGCAGTAGATCATTATACTGGACTTACAAGCTACCAGCATCGATTTGTGACACTATACGTGGGCACTGATCAGGTTGTAAAATCAGTACAAGGACCAGCAGCAGACAAGAAAGAAGTTCCTGACCTTCCAATTACTCCTGTTGATTCAGTACCAATTGCTTTAATTGAAGTCAAGGTAGACAATAGTGCTATTCCTAAAGATATAGGGAAGAAGGATATTACAGATACAAGGAATGCACCAGCCTATAATACCGATGAGTATGTAAGGGTTGATGCTGATGATACAGAGGCTGGTCATTTGGCTGATAAATTAGTTAATGATGGTAATGTTACGTTTACAGTCGTAGATACAGCAGGTGTAAAAACTATTAAGGCTGATGTTAGTGGTGGTGGTTCATCTATCAAATTAGCAGTACAAGCATACCAACTGACAACTGTAACAGGTATTTCAAGCGACACAACTGTAGTATGGGATGATAATGAAATAGATCCAGATGGAGCTTATAATGCATTAACTGGAATCTTAACTATCCCACAGACATGGATCGATAATTATGACTATATGACTATCACAATGTCAGTTTGTGCTGGTTGGAATGGTACAGATACAAAGATGACTCAGTTAAGTATGTATTATAATAATGGTTCAGACACTTTATACATGAGAGATGGTCACTCAAAGATGAAAGCTGGGGAATCTGTGTATAATCTTTTAAATCTAACTACCGCAAAATTATCTTTATCAAATTATACTGCTGGAGATTATTTCTACGGGAAATGGGAAAATGGAGCTCCATATGCAGATATGCTAGGAGGACATGATAATTATATTCAAGTAGAACTTGTTAAAGTAAATTGATTCTATATTTAAAAATTGTATCTTTCAGAATCATTAAAATTACATTATGGGTAAATATAAAGATGAAAAAGGCACCACAAGGATTGGTGACATTCTAAGAGGTATGGGTGATGTCGGGAAACCTATTTTGGCTGCCGCAGGAAAGCTCACAGGACAGCCATGGCTAAATGCTATTGCTGATGGAATAAAATCATCGTCTGACATAAAGGGAGAGCAAAAAAGAGCTCTATTCGAAATGTTAAAACTTGACGTAGCTGACAGAAAAGATTCAAGGAATATGAACGTGGAAATTCAGAAATCCAAAAATGCATCATGGCTGTCTAAAAATATTGTTCCAATGCTGGCTATAGTTCTTACCTTAATGGTAGCATTAGCCATAGTTGCTTTATTCTATGTGTCGATACCTGAAGCGAACAAGGCGACCGTGTATATGGTTATGGGTTCATTAATGACAGCATGGATTGCATCCATAACGTTTTATTTCGGATCTTCTCAGGGGAGTAAAGATAAAACAAATGTTTTGTCAGGTAAATAAATTAATCATTAATCTAAAATCAATAACATGAAAGGAATCGCGGGTTATGGTGGAAAGAAAACAGCCACTAAAAAGAAAAGCTCTACGCATGGTCCATCGGCAGGGATAGGTAAAAAGTCCAAATGTAGAAAAGGGTTGCCAATGTTAAAGAAAGCAGGTAATAAATAACCGAATAGAAAAAGAGGAGTTTAATGCTCCTCTTTTTTTTCGTCCATTAAAACGGACGATAACAGTCGATGAAAGCACATGAAAAAACGTGCTTTATCTTAGTGTTAGGCACAATGCCTTTCAAGTTTAAAACTAAGTGGGTTAGTGTAGGTCTGTACTTCTAATCAAATAAGGCACAGTGCCTAACACGTAATATAACCCATGCTTAGTTCGGTTCATTTAATCAGCGGTAGTGTGTAATTGCCAAATTTTTAAAAGCCCCACCGCACTTTAGCTTTTTCAAAGCTATTAGAGTTAAAAAGAAGATAAAAACGCAATTCCATCTTCTAAATTATCATATACCACATCGGCACACCCTTTCAAAAACTTCAAGTATCTGTCTTTTTCATGCCCAGTTTCTAAAACCAAAACAACAGTTTTACCTAAAGCTTTTGCATATCCAATTTCAGCACTCAACCCATATCCGCTTGGGTTTGTTCTTTCCATGTAAACCCAAGCAAATATCTGTATGCTTTATGTAGTGTAAATCCCAACAAGCATACTCATGCCATTCAAACTCTTTTTTAAGTTCTTTTTCTTTCGGGTCTTTAAATTCAACGTTGGTGCATTCTTTTACTTTTTCTCTCCAATCAGAATTAAAACCTCCTGCTAAATAAACTGTTTGTTTTTTCATTTTTAACCTTTTAAAATTTGTTCTACTTTATTATCTATTATATGTTCAAATTCAATCTCACAAAATGTACCGCAATCGGGCAGTATTGGCGGTTCGTGTCTGCCTCTTTCTGGGTCTAAATCTTTTAGAAATACACCTTTTACACAGCTTCTATTTGCATGCGCTTCCATTTCAACCATTCTTTCAAAATGCTCTGGAAAATCTACACGTATTTTATTCCAATACCCCATACCACCTTTTACACAACCAATGCAATTATTGTTATGGTAGCCTAATTCATACATTGCTGGCTGTTTAATCCCTGCTTTTGTTAATATACCTAAACATTCAGCTTTACTTAGTTTGCTTTCAATTAGTGGGTAAATAGGTTTTGTGTGTGGGTATTGTTCTTCAAATCTTATCGCTCGGTTTATTTCTTTCTTTGTAAACTCAAAACCAAATATTTGTCCGTCAAAGTCGTATTTTTCTTCAATATCGTAACGCACTTTCTTTTTTAATTCAAGAGTACACCTTGCACCGCCAACGCCATTAACGTACTTTGTTTTCTTTATTACATCGTATTGGTCGGTGTATTTTTCACTTCTAAATATTTCAATTGGTGCATCGTACCACTTTTCACAATCTGCAATAAATCTTTTATTGTCTGGGTGTGCACTATCAATTTTTATATAGGCAAGTAAACAGTTTTCTTTGCCGTATTTTTCTAAGGCTAATTTACAGGCTACCGCAGAAGTTACTCCACAACTAAACCATAATATTTTTTTTGCCATCGCTTCGCTTTTAAAAATTTTACATTCGTTCATTTATTGTAGGTTCGTGCGTAATTGTCGCACAGGTCATATTACTATCCGTTATAAAATAACATTTACACAAAGATAACAACACCTATTTTTAGAATGAATATAAATTGTATTTCATATATCCATTAAAAATAGTTAATTTTGATTTATACTAAATAAGAATAACTTTTACCAAATTAAATTGAATTATGAACGAGGACAATAAAATGAACAAGGAGTTGAAATTTGGCAAAAATGCTAAAGCTTTGATTCTTGACGGTGCAAATGAAGTTGCCCAGGCTGTAGCTGTGACACTTGGAGCAAAGGGTAGAAACGTAGCCATTCACAACCATCTCAGACAACATCAAATCACTAAGGATGGTGTAAGTGTAGCTGAGAGCATTTTCTTCAAAAACCTTTATAAGGATTTAGGCGCACAGGCTATAAAGGAAGCAGCTTCAAAGACTAGAAATGCTGCGGGTGACGGAACATCTACCGCAACTATTTTAGCAGCAGCTATTCTGAATTTAGGTTTTAAGGTTGTAGACTCAGGGATTAATCCGATTTTACTGAAAAGAGGTATCGATGAAGCCACAAGGGTTATCGTATCTGGGTTAAAAGAAATAGCTCGACCAATAAAAGAAGATTTATCAGACCTTGACTTTATTGCCAATGTATCTGCAAATAATGATCCTGAAATTGGTGATGTTATCTCAGAAGCTATTAAAGCTGTCGGAAGAGAGGGGATAGTTAACGCAAAAGGGGTGATTGGCGAAGAAACTAAGGTTGAAATTGTAGATGGATTTGACATTCAATCAGGAGCATGCAACAAGTATTTTCTTACTGACATGAGTAAAATGCAGTCTGTTCTTGAGAATCCTATCATTTTGATTTGTGACATCACTCTATCTCAATTAAGTCAGATAACACCTGCTATGACAATTGCTGCACAATTAGCACGACCATTAATTATCATAGCCGACGATATAGTTGATGAGGCTTTAGCGACCATGACTTTCAATAATTTCAAAAAGTCTATTCGCTGTGCCGCCATTAAAGCTCCATTTTCAGGAGAAATTAAAAAAGATGTACTTGAAGACATAGCAACCCTTGTTGGAGGGATTGTAATTTCAGACAGCAAAGCTATAAACATCGAGGATGTCACGGTTGAAATGCTTGGTTCTGCTGAAAAGGTGATTGTGAAAAAAGACAAAACCACAATCATTTCTGGCTATGGTGACGAGGATATCATAGGGGATAGAACTAAGGAGTTACGTTCTCAACTTAATCCAGAGCTATCTAAGAATGATCGTAATAAGATAGAAAAAAGAATCGGTTGTCTCCTTGGTAAAGCTGCAGTAATTACAGTGGGTGCCATGTCGGAAACTGAAGCTGAGGAAAAGCTTGATCGTATTGATGATGCTTTATGGGCGACTAGATCAGCTATTGAAGAAGGAATTATAACAGGTGGTGGATCGGCATTCATTCATGTTCAACACTTACTTGATAATATCATCGGAGGCACTAAAGATGAGCAAATGGGTATTAATATCGTCAGAAAAGCGATTGAAAAACCAATTACACAGATTGCAATGAATGCTGGCGTGTCTTGTGATAAAATCGGATTCTTTGAATCTTTTTTTAATAAAAGAGTGATTGTATCTGATATTATATCTGAAGTTAAGAAAAAAAATCATTCTTTCGGATGGAACGCTTTAACTGAAGAGGTTGAAGATTTGAACGCTGCAGGCATTATTGATCCTGTGAAGGTTGCGCGAGTTGCAATCGAGAATGCTGCATCTGCAGCAGGAATGTTACTTACAACAGAATGTATAATCGTAGATAGCTTGGATTAATTATGGCAATAAAAGCAGAAGGACGCGGAGTGATTATAACTCCAATAGAAAAACCGGAAATGACATCCGGTGGAATTCATATTCCAAACTCCAACGGGAAGTCTGGTGGAATGCGAAAGGGATTGGTCGTTCATGTCGGTAATGATGTTCCAGGACTTACAAAAAACATCAAACCTGGGGTCGAGGTGTTTCATCTTAGTAGCGCTGGTACCGAGATCGTTGAAGATGGTAAAAAGTTTGTATTCTTAGATCTTAAAGATGTAAAAGGATACTACGAATAATATTAAACACACATCCTTGTTCACCGATAGAGCTAATGATTCCGATTCGTGTCGTTTGATTTAGCTCTATCAAAGGATGTATAAATTACTTACTATGCAAGTTAGACAAATCTCATATGGTGAGAACGAAAGAAAAGTAGGATTTAAGATTGGATCTTCGGTTTGCAACGGGGAAACCAACGTGAGCTCTATTGAAGAGGAGTTTAAAGATGGATTTCTTATTGCGAAAGTGTATGTCAATGATAAACACAACTCGGTTGCCTTATGGAAAAAAATAATGGTGACTCAGAATAATATCGTGGTTACTGAATATGATTGGAAAAAGATAATCGAATCGCATGCATAAAAAAGAAATAGTATTACTGCAAGAAGTGCTTATTCATGTTCCTGACATGTACGTGAGGGGAAAGGAAGTTGGAGACACTATGATTCATTTCGTAATGTGCTTTAATGATATCGACAAGACGATTAGATACGGGACAGTTGTTTCGAAGCCTGATCTGTATGATACTGTCCTTGAGGTTGGAGATATCGTTTATTTCCATCACAACATTGTCAAAAGGAAAAAGTCAATGGATGGCAAGGATATGCATGGTACCTACGAGATCAATCGTCAGGAAGGATTATATGGCTGTCCACTTGATCAAATTTACGGCATTCAAAGAGGAGATGAGTTTTTCTGCCTTGAACCCTTCTGCTTCGTAAAGCCGGTAAAGAATGAGATTGTTCAGAAAAAAGGTGAGGTGTTGACGGTAAATCAATACACAGAAAAACCTAATCTTGGCACCATTAAATACGGAAATAAGGAATTGGCAGCAAAAGGATACAATGAAGGTGATAATGTAGTATTCAAGAACGATGCTGAATATGAATTCAAAATCAAAGGTGAAAAATTGTACCGCATGAGAACAAGACAAATAATTGGTACTTGGGATGGACATTAAAAAACAACTCATAAATCAGTCTAAAAAAGCCGTGGGCGAAATTATAAAGATTTTGTCCATTGAGCCAACGCAGACAAGAGTTGATGATAAAACCAAGTTGGAAACAAGAGTATTGCACGGGAAAAAAGATCTTCAAGTTAAAAAACAAGCATTTGTCCGGGCAAAAAAAATAATCTCAGGTGTACTTGAGATGGATTACAGACAACAGGATTGGGCTAGAACTGTTATTGATAGTTTAATAACAGCAGGAACCGAATCAGTTGAGCACCTTATAGCTTCACTTGATGCTCCAATCAAGGTGGATAAGATATCAGACAATGGGAATAATGTCTTGCAAGCCATGGAATCTAAATCTGTGGCATTTGAAGACGCGATGGAAATCTACGAGCACATAGATGAGCTTAGAAAAGTTGTTTCTGAGGACGAGATCGTGCTGAAAGAAGTTGATTATAACCAGGGATATGCGGAGATCTATGCTGATAAATTCGCAAAAAAGGGAAGCAAAGCAAAATACGCCCCAGGAATAGATGCTGTAATAATTGATCCAGAAGGAACAGTTGGAGATATAATTACCATTTCTGATCTACGAATTGCACTACCAAAGAAACCCAAGCGACTCAATATTGCAAATAACAATAGAGTTAAAGCAGAGCAATATTGGAGAAGGATCGATCCACCAAAGGCATTAAATGAACGTTCCTCTAAAGGTTTCGAAGATTTTATAGAGGAGGAGTTTAATCATAAAAGAAATGGCTATTGGTTTCTAAACAATGGCACTGCTGAATACATCAGTGGCGCCCATTGGTTTCATATGTCACGGTGTCGGACCGGTGCAGATGGAGGGTTTTATTATTTCACAAAAGCACAACAAAAGCTCTTCATATTCATGGAGGCTGTATGGTGTGATCAAAGAAGTGCAGGACTGATCCTTGAGAAGATTCGTCGTCTTGGTGCAACTGATATGTTTATGTCATTTTCTCTTTGTAAATCAACATTTGAAAGAGATAAGATTTTTGGAATGACATCTAAAAAAGACTCAGATGCCTCAAAGAACTTCCGCAGACAGACATATATGTTTGCTAACTTGCCATTTTACTTTAAGCCAATCTGTATAAATGAAACTGCTGCATCCAAACTTGATTTCCGTTCGCCTTCGCAAATGTTATCCAAAAATAACAAAAGCAAGGACAGAGTTGATAATTCCCTAAACACATACTGTAATTATGAATCTACATCGGAGGACAGTTACGATGGTGACGCGACAAGACTCTATTTAGGGGATGAGTTCAGTAAATGGAAGAAGCAAAATGGTAATACCATATCTCACTTTGAGATGGTCCGTAAATCTGCCACCAAGGGTGCCAGGATAACAGGAAAAATATTCCTATTCTCTACAGTTGAAAATGTAACTGGCAAAGATGCTGAAGATGAATTAGCATTAGCCGGGGATAGATACAAAAAAATCTATTACGATTCAGATGTAAACGACAGGAACGAGAACGGTCAAACAAAATCGTATCTGTATAAGATATTTATTTCGGTGTATGAGCACTATGAAGGTTATATTGACAGATATGGCTACGCTATACTAGAAGATCCATTAAAACCCACCAAAACGATGGATGGGGAGATTGTAGACATCGGAATAAAGACTCATATTCAACGTGAACTTGATCATTTAGGCAATAACATACGTGCCAGGGTAGAATATTTAAGGAAAACCCCGATTGAAGAAGCTGATGGGTTTGCAGTATCTGAAGGAATGTGTATGTTTAACCAGGGCAATATTATTACTCAGGTTGCCTACAATAACTTATTGCCAAAGAACAAACTTGGTCTTAATTCGAAATTAAGAAGAGGTAATTTCAGATGGCAAAAAGGGGTTAGAGATTGTGGGGTGGTTGAGTGGAGAGATGATCCAAATGGAAGATTCCTTATAAGCTGGATGCCTCCTGTTGAGCTTAGGAATAATGTGATAAGAAGAGGAAATATTCTAATGCCAGGCAATTCAGATGTGGGTGCTTTCGGTATTGACCCATATCGTACTGATAAAAGCAAGGATGGCTCGAAGGGGTCTATGCATGGTTTCACCAAAGAAAACGTGAAGGCTCCGAGTAATTTCTTCTTTCTGGAATATATTCACAGACCGGAAGAGAAAAAAATATTTACCGAGGATGTTATTATGGCAATGGTGTTTTTCGGAATGCCTGCTTTGATTGAAAATAATGTTCGTAATTTAGTTGAAGCCCTTAGGGAGCGTGGGTATCGTAAATTCTCGTTAAACAGACCTGATAAATTACCAGATAAGTTAACAGAGGATGAAAAGAAGTATGGGGGAATACCTTCTACAAGTGAGAATGTAATCCAGATGCAAACATCAGCAATTGAGAGCTATGTAGAGCATCATGTGGGCGAAAAAGATGATGACACGTATGGTGATATGATGTTTAATGATACTCTACTTGATTGGCTTTCGTATGATTCGAAAAATAGAACCAAGAGAGATGCTTCTATCTCGTCATCATTGGCATTAATGGCTTGCAATATTAAAACGAGAAGACCTGCAGCAAATAACGAAGTTAAGAAAGAGGCAGTACAATCATTATTTAAAAGATTTGATAATACAGGAAAAGTTGGAACCAGATTAAATTAATATACCATGGGAGCAGTTAACACGTTATTTCAGAATTATCCAGATCCTTTATCTGATAATGATACTAAGAAATCCGATGCTTATGGATTGGCTTATGCACGATTCATTGAAACTGAATGGCTATACGGAGCAAGACAGGATCAGAAATTGATTCAAAGAAGAAGTGAGCTTCAATACCTAGATTCTTTCAGAACAGGAGATGTGGATACATCTAAATTTAAAGATATCCTCAATGTGAGTCAGGATAAGGCATGGACAGCGTTCGATTGGACTTATTTTCAAATCATTCCGAAATTTATCGATATTATACGAGATGGGTATCCAATTGATATATTTGAAATTCAAGCAAATGGCATTGATAAGCAATCCATGAGCAGGAAAGAAAGGTATAGAAACAATCTGGAAACGGAAATGCTCGCCAAGCCATTTACCGATGCGTTTACTCAGGCAACTGGAATGGATTTCTCCCCCATGGGATTTGTTCCGGAAACCGAAGAAGAACTTGATGTTCATATGGATGAGTTTGTGCAGCCACAAGAAATAGCCATTGAGATATGCCTTGCTAAAATATTCGACATAAACCATTGGGAAAATCTTTACAGATTAATAATCGAGGATCTTATTACTTATGGTATCGGTATTGCCAGAAATATAGTTGATCCATCAGTGGGTATATTGCAAAGACGAATAGATCCGCAAAACTTCATATATTCATTTGATCCAGAACGCACAGAGGATAAGCGTGGTTGTTATTATTTTGGAGAAGTCCGAATAATGAAGATTGAGGAGATTAAGAAAGCCAGTGGAAATAAATTCTCTGACGAACAATTAAAGAGCATGATTAATGGCTCTCTGGGCATACTTGGTAATCCAAAAGATTTCCGTCAGGAAGAATTATACAATTACAATGTTGAGGTGATGGAATTCTGCTTCGAGACAACATTGAACGAAACTTACAAGAAGAAGAAGTACGGTAAGATTAGTAAACAAAAAGACACATTTGAGGTCCATGAAAATTCAAGGAGTGAAAAACTACAAGGAACCTACGATGTGTGGTTTGAAGGTTTTTATATTACCGGGACACAATTCGTCTACAACTACCAATTAATGCATGATATGGTTCGTCCAAATTCTGACATTAATAACGTAATGCCACCGTATTCTGTATTCGAATTGAGCACACCATCCATGGTTAAAAGAATGGTAAGTATTGCCGATGATCTTCAGATAACGAAACTGAAAATACAGCAATTAATATCAACAGCCAAACCGTCTGGTGTATCTATCGACATCGATGCGTTAGCTGAAGTTGATTTAGGGAATGGAGATGTTTTGAGAGTACCTGACCTTATTGACATTTATAATCAACGAGGAGACTTATTGTATTCAAGTCGAAATTTAGAGGGAGAGTACATAAATGGGGAACCAATCAAGCCTATCCCTGGTGGGATATCTTCTGAACTTCAGCAATTGATTGTTTATTACAATCACAATGTAAAGATGCTTTATGATGTGACAGGAGTAAATCCGGCAAGGGATGGATCTCAATCGCTCGACAACACATTGGTAGGAGCCCAACAGTTAGCTATAAATGCAAGTAATACTGCAACTAAAAGGATTCTTGACGGAACAATGTCTATCCTTCAGAGAAGTTCTGAATTTATAGTTTCACGAATTCAAAATATGAGCATGTACGGTGAAAAGTACAATCGTGCAATAATGAATTTACTTGGTGAGAATAACGTGAAGGTTCTTCAGGAAGGAAGTCAGCTTCACATGTATGAATATTCTATTACAATTGATGTAGCTCCAGATGCTCAAGAGAGAGCTAATTTTAAAGCTACGCTTGATCTTGCCATTCAGAAAGGTGATATCGATATTCCAGATAGAATTGATCTCTTAAATACTCGTAATCTTAAACTAGCCAATAAGGATCTTAAGATCAGGATTAAAAAGAGGAGAAGACAAATACAAGAAGAAAAACTTCAACAAATCAAAGCTACTGAAGATGGTAGAAGGCAAACTGCCATTTTTGTTGAAAAGGAAAAGCAAAGAACCTTCCAAATGCAAATGCAAGCTGATCAGGCTAAGATTACTTTCGAAGGAAGAAAAGAAGCCTTGCTTATATCTAAGAAAACTGAAGGTGATGCTCTACTTCTTAAAATGAAGTACATGTATGAATCGGATATCGAGAATAAGAAGAATAATTACCTTGTTAGATCTGATAGAATGAAAGAAGATCGCAAGGACAAGAGAACTGGCATACAAGCTTCTCAGCAGTCTAGAATGATCGATCAAAGACAGAAAAATACCGGTTCACAGGATTTCGAAACTGAGCAGGAATTAAAACAATTTGCTAAGAATGCACCGATCGAGAACCAACCGTTAAATTTAAATCAAGAAACTCAATTACCAATTTAAAATAAAACCAATGGCACCTCCAAAGAAAAAAGGAGCAGTATGTAAGTCTGCTAAATATTACCGGGACAATCCAACTGCTAGAAAGAAAAAAGCAGCTACCGACAAGAAGGTAAATGCGAGATCCGAGCAAAAGTCGAAACGAAGAGAGCTTGGAAGAAAAAACTATGCTGCGGATAAGAAAGGAGTTAACCGTTCAGGGAAAGACTTGTCACATACCTCAAACGGAACCATATATAAGGATAGCTCGAAAAATAGGGGGAGTAGTAAAGATACTCAAGGCGATAAACGTGCCAGAGGGAAGAAGAAATAAAAAAAAAGCCTGATATTTGGAGATATCAGGCTTTGCACTTATGTCAATTTTCGTGGGAATAAAAATCTAAACGAAATTCTCCAAGCGGCAAATCAATGCATGAATCGCACTCAAATTATCATTGATTGTATTTTTCATACTTTTAAGATCATGCATAACGCTTGGTGTTTGCTTATCATGATCGCTTGGTTTATCTTTTAGTTCTGGAAGACCTTCGCCACAAAATCTTTCAGAGAAAGCAGTCAGTCTTTCCTTAGCTTCTCTTATTCCTACAATTACATCTAAGAATCCATTTTTTAAAGATTCTGCCTCAGTTATTGGTGTTGGGCAACTTGGTTGATCTTGCATAATATAAAATTAAATGTTTGTTAAAAAAAAGATTAAAGTTTTAAATCATCCGAAGTAGGCTCAATTACCGAGCTTTTAGGATTATAACTCTCAGGATACGGATTAGGTTCGTTTAAACGCTTAAGATCCATACCAAGCCACATAATACACTCCTGAAGTTTTGTGATAGCTAAGGATCTTTCTCTGGAACCTGGACAAGCTTTTATTTCCTGAAGAATAACATCCAGATCTTTTCGGTATTGCTTGTTTGCGCACACCTCTTGTATTCTTAATTGTTCGATTTCGCCTTCATTTAAAGGTCTTCCTGCTGGCTGAATTTTGTCTTTCATTTTACAAATTTTAAATTAATAAATACCTAATTGGTCATTCAACTCATCTCTGGTGTAATCTTTACCAGATTTTATAGCTCTTTTAATCTTCCTGGCAATCTTAATCTTTTCGATAAGCTCATGTTTTGCCAGGTGAATTTCTTTATACTTAGCTTTAAGACCATTCATCCTCAGAAGAGTCATCTTCCCGTAACGCTCTATAATTCCGTCAGCATAAGCTCTTTCGTTGCCACCTTTAAAATTATTACAAATACTGCACTGTTTCCAAATATTAAAAAAATTAAAGCGTAAAGTAGGGTCTGATCCTACAGAATAGTAATGTCCTGCATGTGCTTGTCTTGTCCAACCTTCTTTCCATCCATGCCCACAACTAATACATCCTTTATCTACATCAATAAGTCTAACGATAGTATTTACTTCGGTCTGAAGATCTTTTTCAAATTCAGCCTTCTTTTTAATATCTTGCCTGGCTTGATTGTGCTTAATCTTATTATCTGTGCGAACTTTCCCTTTCGCTCGCAAAACACTCTTTTTAAGAACCTGCTGTCCTTCTTCTGAATTATAAAGCCATTTAGCAAAACATCCAGTGCATAAGCCATATTTATGAATAAGCTTATCATCTCCACAGCCGTAATCTTTAGCTTTCCCAATTCCTCTACAGACTTTCAATTTCTTTTTAATCATATGGCAAATCTAAAAAGAATAATCTACAATGTCAATAAAACTATACAATTCATATTTAGACTAATTTAAAATAAGGTTTAAGTGTTTTTTGTTAATGAAATTTAACCTACATTTGCAGAGTACTTAAAATTAGAACAATGGAAAATATTCAAAATTTAATTAAAGAAAAGGGTTTAAAAAACACCTTTGTAGCAGAAAAAATTGGCAAGTCTGTGCATCAATTATCTCAATGGCTAAATAATAAGAGAAAGATGCCTGATGAGGTCAAAAGAGATATTTACAAGGTCCTTTTGAATTCAGACAATCTTTTACGTGAGGCAAGAAATTTACTTTCACTATATCCTCTAATTGACAAATCTAACAAGCATTTCGACTTGATAAAACGAATAGGTGAGGAATTGGATCTATAACGGTAAGTATAAACACAGTTGCGTAATTAAAAGAACAAAGATATGATAACAGAGGGACAATACTTAGAAGCAAAAAACATTGTTGAAGCCTACGAAAAGCAATTGGGTTTATACAATGTTACCCACCGTAATATTTTAATGACAGATATGAACGGTGTGAAAATAATGCCAGGACACAAGATAGTGTACCAAAAGGGAGAACTGCTCGAGGCAACTTGCGATGTTGTTAAAAAGAGTGATGGTGTTTATTTAACCAACTGGTCTGATGATAATGAAACTATTCCAGTTGCCGATTTTTGGTATGAACCAACCGACCATAAGATAACAGAGGTGCTTAACTCACATTATGGTGGGTAACACCAAGATAAAGCACGTTTTTTCATGTGCTTTCATCGACTGTTATCGTCCGTTTTAATGGACGAAATTAATTAAATCAAAAACAACAGCTATGATTTTAGAGAATAAAAAAACAGATGATTCATGTCAAGTTATTGATTTTAAAAAAGAAGGCAATGAACTGAAGATTATTTGGGTTGCTGACATGCACAATGACTCAAAGAAATCGAGATTGAATTTCTTGAAAAAGATAGTTAAAAAATATCCGAAAGCTTATTTAATTTTTGGGGGTGATTCATTTGATGTGATGCAAAATTTCGCAGATCCAAGAGCCGCCAAATCAGCATTAAAAGATTCCCTTAAAAGAGATGACTATATAAATGCTGTAATTGAAGAATCTTGCGATTTCTATAAACCATTTAAAGATAAAATACTGGCTTTCAATCTCGGTAACCACGAGGAGGTGCAAATAAGGCGTCACGGAATCGATATGATCAAAATGATGGTAGACCGGTTAAATGAAACCACAAAGCATGAAATTATCTGTGGAGACCTGGCTGGCTGGATTAAGATTAGACATAGTAGAGGGAATGGTAAAGCAACTAAAAACATCTACTTTTCCCATCAGCCCATCTCGGGAGGTACCAGATCGAAAGGTGTATTGTCTGTTGATTTACTAATAGGTCGCTATCCTGATGCCGATATTTGGATTTGCGAACACATTCACACATCATGGATACTGCCATTAAAAATAGAGAGATTCGTAGATAATGGTTCTGTAAAGTATCAGAACAAGTGGTACATTCAAGCTCCAACACTCAAGGAAGAATTTTCGGGTAAAAAAAGAGGCTATGTGCATGCAAAAACATATCCAGCCACACCAATAGGTGTAGTTATATTAGATTTTGAAATTAGTCGGACTGGCATGGAATGTATGATGCCAAAATACGAATTACTCTAATTGAATGTGTTATGGTATAAACATGATACCGATCGGGTATAAAACAGCTACCATAGTGTCTATTTATACCTTATCGGGCTTATTATCGCTATTATAGTAGCTACGGCGCACATGTTATGTGTGTTCACTTAAAAACTGTGTTCAGCGACAATTAACACACTGAAGAAATGAACACGAAAAGATCTGAAAAATAAACAAAAGAATGATTAGATATGGGAAAGATACATGTTCAGAAAACAAATTTTACAGTCTTATCAAATATTCCACTAAGAGATAAGAAACTGTCATTGCGATCAAAGGGATTATTAGCCTTTATGCTATCCTTGCCAGAAAATTGGGACTATACCATACGAGGACTCGAATCGGTGCTTAAAGAGGGCAGAGATGCCATAAGATCATCAATTAAAGAGCTTGAGGAATCGCGCTATGTTGTTAGGAGAAGAGTTAGAGATAATAAAGGTGTTCTTGGAGGCGTAGAATACGATCTTTACATGGAACCTTCTGATAATCAACCTAAGTCGGAAAACCCTACGTTGGATAAACCTACGTTGGATGAACCTACGTTGGGCAACTCGCCACAAATAAATAAAGAAGGAATAAGTAAAGAAGAAACAAGTAAAGAAACTATTATTAGTACTTCATCTCCCGATGAAGAAAGCAAGGAAGAGTTTATTTTAACCAATAGAAAAAAGAAATTAAAAGGTAAACGACTTGAAGCCTTTAAAATCTTTTGGGATAAATTCAAATACAAAAGCGGGAGAGCAGATGCGGCTCAATCGTGGTTGGATATACCAGAGTTGAGACCATCTCTTTGTGAAGAGATATATGCTGCGGCTGAATTAGAAGCTAAAAGAAGACCTGCTTTACTTGCCAGTGGGAAAACTCCAAAGATGGCTCAGGGCTGGATAACGTCACGCAGATGGGAAGATGAGGATTTGAAAACTGAACAAAAAGAAGGAGGTTTTAAATGGTAGAAAATAGACTTTCCGAACACGGACAAGTGCCTCCTCAGGCAGTTGAGTTAGAAGAAGCAACACTCGGAGCTTTATTGCAAGAGAAAGATGCTTACGATAAAGTATCGACTATTATAAACTCAGATACTTTCTATAAACCCGCACACGGCTTAATTTTTGAGGCTATAAGATCATTGCAGATCAAAGGTGAACCTTCTGATATCTTAACGGTATCAGAGGAGCTTAAACGTCTTGGAAATCTCGAAAAGGCAGGAGGGCAATTTTATGTATCTCAATTAACCTCAAAAGTTGCTAATGCTTCTCACATAGAAAATCATGCCAGAATAATTGCTCAAAAGTTTATCCAAAGAGAATTAATAAGGATAGGTTCAGAAATTAACAACATGGGATATGATGAAACTTCGGATGTTGAGGATCTTTTGAACGAATCAGACAGATTAATGTCTTCGGTCAGGGAAAATGTAAATACTGGTGATACTGCTATTTCATTCAATAAATGTCTGGATAGCGCATACAGTGCATATGCCCAAAAGGAAATAAACAGAATAGACGGGGTATCCACTGGAGTTCCCACAGGGTTACCAAAGCTTGATAAGCTTCTTGGTGGATGGCAGCCTTCAGACCTTATAGTTTTGGCAGCAAGACCATCAATGGGTAAAACGGCAATTGCTTTGTTTTTTGCTAGAATAGCAGCTAAAAGTGGGCACAACACTCTGTTTTTCTCATTAGAGATGGGAAAAGATCAACTAACAAATAGAATGATCAGTAGTTACGATGTAGATCCATCCAATCTAAGAGATGGGAATATGAGCGAAGACGAAAAATCGAAATACAGTAAATTTATTTGTGATCATCAGGATATACCATTGCACATAGACGATAAAGCAGGAGCTACGGTTTCTCACATATCATCTACAAGCAGAAGGCTTCATAAAAGAAAGCCACTAGGCTTAATTGTTGTTGATTACATACAACTTGTTAATAATTCAATGCCTGGAAGAAGTAGAGAGAATGAAGTTTCTGAAATGAGTAGGTCTTTAAAGATTTTAGCAAAAGACCTAAATGTGCCAATTATAGCTCTAAGTCAGTTATCTAGGCAGATAGAGCAGCGAGTAGGGTCGGATAAGATTCCAAAACTTTCAGATTTAAGAGAATCTGGTGCTATCGAGCAGGATGCTGATATTATAATATTCCCTGTTAGACCATGGATTTATGGAATTACTGAAGATGAGGATGGAAATTTCATATCGAAAGGCGACGGATGTCTATATGTTAAGAAGCACAGAAACGGATCTCTTGGCGATATTAAATTCAGCTCTAACGAGTACCTGTCAGATTTTTATGATTACGGATCCGCTCCTTTCGTCGTTCCGGATAATGAAGAATATAATCCGAATAAGGGAATTGAGCCAGCTAAAGAATTTGATAGTGATGATCCGTTTTGATAATTTAGTTTGTTTCTAAATAATTATATTTTTAATTTTATAAATAAATCAAAAATTTTAACCATGAGAAAAGCGTATAGTGTTGAAGAGAAAACAGATCATTTTGAAAAGCAATTGAATTTAAAATTAACCTGCATTTCCAAAGAGGATGAAATTGAAGACGTTATAAAATACGTAAGTAAAGTGTATGAACAGACGTTTAAAGATGAATAGGGTATTCTTTTTTTTTTAGTTTGTTTCTAAATAGAATTGGTAGTAGATTTGTAATACAAAATCGCGGGGTGGAGAAATTGGTATTTCGCTGGGCTCATATCCCAGAGGTTCTAGGTTCGAGTCCTGGTCCCGCTACACGTAGGTAGCTCATTAAAAACTGTAACGCCCCACAGAAGGATAAAGGGCGCACGAGCTGAAAGTTCCTGGAGGGAGCGCGTAGTAATGTCCTTAATATAAAAGACGCGCAATTGGACCTTTAGCTCAGTTGGTAGAGCAGATCCCTCATAAGGATAAGGTCACTGGTTCGAGTCCGGTATGGTCCACATGAGTAGCTGGGATTAAAACGTAATTACATTTGGTGGCACATAGTTCCTGTTATTGGGTTTAATAGGCTTACAAGGTGAGCGAGATTAAATTGCGCAGGGTGTCCTGCCGCTACTCTTCTTATTGTGGTTTTAATTTAATTTTTACGTAAATTTGTACTATTAACTAAAAATTACAATCATGCCAAAACCAAAAATTACAGTTAAGACTAAGACTCGAGCAAAAGCTAAGCCTGGTGTAAAGGGTAAGGCTAAAGTCGGAACATCGGCAACAAAGACTAAAGTTAAAACTCGTAGAAAATCTAAAACAACAACTACAGGATCTAAGAGTCTTAAAGCTGAAGAGAGAAGACTACAGAAAGAAGATGGCGCATATTTAATGTCAGAGCGTCTTCATCCTATCACTGAGAGAACTTACAATCTTGAAACAAAGCGTAAAGGCTCTAAAGCAGGCTATAAAAAGTCAGGAGGCAAATTCTATAAAATAAGGACTACAGTTAAATAATACACAAATAGCGAGAGGTGAGTTTTAAAGGTTTGTTGCGAAAACAAAAGGGAGTCATTTGACTCCCTTTTTGCTTGTTCTTTATTTTGTATTACTCAGATCCTTTTCTGGATTCTTTCATCATCTTCTCAAATTCTGCCCAATGTTCTTTCACTTTCTCGATATCACCAGTTCCTTGGTTGAGCTGAACAGCAAACTGAAGTGATGCTCCTTTAATTTGAGCGTTAATAGCAGAATCTTGTTTTCTTTTAGCTTCTGCTATTTTCCCCATATTTATCTCTTTACCTTTTTGTGATCCAGTTTGTTTCATGATGCTATTTATTAAATTAATATTAAACTTAAATTCATTTGTGATCAGAACGGAAGATCATCTTCTTCAGGTGCTCCAGGCATTTCGTTTTGATGAACTTCTTGTTGGGGAGAATCATCTGACCTAAACCTCTCTACCTTCCAAGCTTCAATATTTGAGAAGTAATTCATTTTGCCATCTTTTTCAAACTTCCTTCCCCGGATATTAAAAAACACCTTAATTTCAGAATTGATATTAAAATCATCAATGATATTGCATCTATCCTGAGTTAGTTGGAATTTCACGAAATCATTCCAATCAGAATTCCTTTCGTTTTCCACTTCGATGACAAATTCTCTCTTTTTAAATTTATCGCTAATTTGCTGTTCGTCTTCCTTAACTCTAAGGAATCCATTCATTTCATAAGTTGTGCTCATTTTCACAATATTAAATTTCACAATAGTTATATCGACAATAAAATTATACAAAAAATTGAAACTATATTGGCATTTTTCCATATATTTGCTATTATATAGAATAAGTCTAAATTAAAATAGTAATTAAATTTAATCGAGATGTCTAAATTTCAAGAAATTCTGAAAAATAGAGGGATGCAAGTTCCTGAGCCAAAAAAAGAGACTCATGTAGAGGATCCCAATAAAAATAATCCTCCAAAGAACGACACTCCTCCTCATAATGAGCCGCCTAAAAATGAGACTCAAAAAACAGATCCTCCAAAGCAGGATCCACCAAAAACGAATGAATCTACTTCTAATCAGTTTGATTGGGGTACCGTAAGTGAAGAACAATTTTTTAATCGTTTGACCGAAAAGGCAAACAGAGAGATTAAATCTTGGGAAGACTTAGCTCCTCAAACAATTGAAAAAGAAGTTGAAAAAATAGTGCCACAAGAACTGGCACCTGAAGTTGATGCTTTCAATAAGTTTCATCAGGACACAGGAAGGGGTTTTAATGATTTCGTCAGAACCCAGAAAGATTGGAGCACTGAGAGTGAAGATGTTAAGCTAAGGGGATACCTAGCAGAACAGCATCCTGAGCTTTCACGCGATGATATAAACTTCCTATTTGAAGATACTTATGGAATTCCTGACAAATTGGAAGGAGATGAATATACAGACGTCGAATTACGCGCAAACGCATCTGCTATTCGTAAAGCTGAGATTTTCAGAAAACAAGATGCTAGTAAAGCAGAAAAGTTCTTTGAAGAGTCTAGGAAGAAATATTCTGAACCTATCGAGCAGAAGAATAACGAGATAGCATCCCGAACTGCCGCAGGAAAAGAAGCTTGGACAAATAGTGTGAACTCAGCCATGGGTTCTATCAAAGGTATCAATCAGGATGGGTTCGACTACTCATTTAAGGATATTGAAGCTTTTGGCAAATCTTCTTCTTCAATTGAAGGGATTATGGGAAGGTATAAAAATGATGCAGGAGAACTGGATCATGGGAAACTTTTGAAAACCTTATTAGCCGGTGAACAGATTGCTGACATATTAAAGGACCATAAAAACTTCGTAGAGGCGTCTGTTGTTAAAGATCAGTTACGGGAAAAGGCGAACGAGTCTACCCTTAATCAAGATCCTAATAAGCAGGAGCACAAGAATGAAGGTTTCGATGCGCTTGCGCATCATAGGGCAACTTTGAAAAAGAGTCATGGCAAAGGGATGCGTAGTAAGAAACGTTAACTTTAAAATTTTATACAATGGCTATAGATGCAATCGCTGATGCGAAAATATTTGAACCGAACAATAATATTCAAGCTACCGGAGCGAATTACCGCTCTGTGTATGACTTTACCAACCAGTATTTGCCCGATGCGATGCCGGACTTGGTTAACATATTCAACCCTCAATCAATAACTGGTTTCCTTGACACCATGGGTTATGAAGAGGAATTAAACTCTGACCTTGCTATTTGGGGTGAGTACGGAAGAAGACACCGTGTTCACACAGGTACTACCCGAACTGCTAATGTATTTACTTACGTTGCCCATTCGATTCGTTTGAATGATAAGATTCTTGTTTATTCTACTGCAGCAGCAGGTAAGGAGATTGGTATTGTGACAGCAGTTACAGCCGATACATTCACGGCAGCCGTACAGAATTCTGCAGCTTGGACTGTTGGAACTACCGCTCTTACGGTAAGAGTTATTGGTGGTGAATTTAAAAAAGGAACCGACGGAAAAGAGAAAGCTTTAACCCGTGATTTCGAGCGTTACGATGTTTCGCCAGTTATCATTAAAGATCAATTCTCAGTTGATGGATCTGACATACCTAACATTACATGGTTGTATGCAAACGACGGATCTCCTTATTGGTATATGGAGGATGAGGAAGAATCTTTCAAGAGATTCCTAGATAATCTAGAATTCCAAATGCTTGAGGATATCACTATTTCTGGAACATCGACTTTGACAGGCTATAAAGGTACCCAGGGTTTGTTCTCTTCTATTCGAGTTAGAGGAAATACTTTTACTGGTCCAATGGCATCCATTGACGATATTGATGGTGTAGTAGACCGTTTGGATAAAATAAATGGTGAGGAATACAATGCATTGTACATTGGCACTCGTCATGCTTTAGGTATTGATGATTTCTTATCTGCAGAACTTGGGTTCGATGGTGCTACTGCCAATTATGGTGTGTATGGCAATGATGATCTTAAAGGAAGGGTTCTTGATCTTGGATTTAAAGGTTTCCGTCGTGGAACTTACGAGTTCAATTATTCAGGATGGAATATTTTGAAAGATCCAACTGCTTTGAATCCATCACAATTTCATGCTGATGATCAGATTCACGGAATGATGGTTCCAATGGGAATGACTTCTCAGGCTGGCGCCATGTTGCCTGGTTCTTATGACAGAATAGCTCCTGAAGCAATTCAATATCTTACGCAAATGTATAAAGCGAAAGCTGGTTACTCGCGTAAATTGCAAACTACTTATGCTGGTGGTACTATGGTTCCTGACCATACATCTACTACCGACAGATATGAGATTCACTGGCTTACTGAGCGTTGCTTAAGAGCAGTCGGTATGATTAAGTGGACCATTTTCCAAGGCGCTTAATAATATTCAAACATCAAATAGGGGAGGCAAGATTCCTTCCCTATTTTTTTTTAAAAAAAAGTAAATTTAATTTAATACAATTTAATAATGGCTAAAGCAAAAACTAAAAGTCAGGTAATCAAAGAATTGCACGAAAAATGTGCTGAATTAATAGGTGATAAGAGGTCGTTTAGATTTATTTCTCAAGGTTACGCTGTGCAGGTTAAGCCTGTAACCAAAGTGGTCGTTAATGGGTTTCTAATCAATCTCAGGTATTCTGACAAATTCGATACTCCTTTTTTGGACGAGCAAGACACGGAAAACAAGGTAAAATTATACCCTGTCGAATTCGATGACAATGAATGTATTGTCAGTGCAACTGAGATGTGTAAACTGAAATTCTTAATGCTACACAGGCTGAATGAGGCTAATGGAGCAAATTCTAAAAGTGGCGCAAGTTGGCGACTTGAGGATAAAGCAAAAGAGGCTAAGGACGAGATGAGTTTTATCGCTATGGAGGATGAGGCTAGGAATCTTATTAAGGATAGACCTTCAGATGAGGTATTGGCAGCACATAGCGTTGTTCTTGGTGGTGATCATACTATGGATATAACTGGTGCCAGAGTTGCTCTTGTTAATCTATCTAGAGAATGTCCAGACAAAGTTATTGACGCATTCGATGACGAAAGAACAAGGTTTAAATTTAAGTTTAAAACAGCATTGATAGTCGGACTTATCTACTTGAATGACGATCAAACCGAATGCTCATGGAGGGATACGCATAAATCATTCCTTACAATACCGAAAGGTGCTAGTATGGAAGAGGAGTTTGCTACCTACTGTGGAACAGAAGAAGGTGTTGATGTTTTGAGAAGAATATCCGAGCAGTTAACTAAATAAACGTAAATCATGATCAATGATATATATCGAGTAATTCAGTTCTTGATGAACAAGAATAATTACGGAGTCATAACACCAGACAGATTCAACTATATAGCTAAGGATGCTCAATTGAAGATCATTAATGAGCTTCCGATGGATATTTACCGAGCTAAAAATAGGAGAAATAAATCTGGATTAGTTGAGGCTTTGCCTTCACTTCAAAATGCACTCGATATATTTACTGATCGGAAAACCATACAAAGGGAAGCTTCATTGGCTTCCCCTAATGGTTTTACAGACTACTTTGTTTTGCCAGACGATTTCTATTACGTGAAGAGTGTTTGGTATAATGATGAGGTTAGGATGGATGAGTTAGACAAGGTTCACGGTAGGTATGTTCTTGCCAATAAGCTTACTTCTCCAACTACGCAATTCCCAGTGTACGAAAAAAGATCAGATTTTATTTATGTTTTCCCCACCACAATAGGTATTGATACGTCAGGTGGTTCAAATGTGGCTACTTCTGATGTTTCAATTTATTACCAGAGAAGACCAAAGGATCCAAAATGGACATATATTGTGGCTCCGAATGGGAAGCCTGTTTATAATCCATCCGATGCTTCATTTCAAGATTTTGAACTGCCAGAATACATGCTAAATAGGATTACTGTTGAAATTGCGCTATTCTGTGGAATTCACCTGAGGGAACAGGAGGTTGAGCAAACTATGAATCAAGAGCAAGCCGATAATTTTCAAAAGAAAAACCTAAACTGATATGTTTTATTTATTAACGAATCCGGAAAGTCTAAATTTCCTTAATACAGCACAGGAGAAAACTGTAGATATTACGACCAATGGAACTGTCGCGTTAACTGAAGATTTATCGTGGATCAGTGCAGTAATTACAGAGAGTAATTTCAAGGCTGATAGTGATTCAGATGGTAGGAGAAACACTGACGTGATAAATGTTTTTGAACCTGCTGGTAGTAATGCTGCTAGAGCATGTATCGATTATAGAGCTACAGGATTTCAAAGCATTGTAGATTGGTATTTGCCTTCAATTGACCAGATGGATGATTTACTTCTTAATTCATCTTTTTTTTCAAGCTTCCCTTTATCAGCTCCGGAATATTGGTCATCAACAGAAGATATTACAACCATTGGAACTTCAGCTAAATCTATTACCTCTGGCAATGTAGTAAATGTAAATCTCAAATCGGCATTAATTGCAGCAAGACCTGTAAGACAATTATCTTACTCAGAAGTAAATCCCCCGTATAGTGTTGGCGATGATCTTGGATATGGAATCGTTTTCAATATAAATACTACAGATAAACTCATCTACATAGCATCTAAAGAGGATTTACCTGCTATAATTTGGGGAGTATCAACGGATGTATCCAATGCTAATTTTGCTACATCAATGACTGCGACAACTCTCGTCAACGAAAGGTATGTCGAGCTAAAAGGTGTAATAAACTTATCTTTATCTGAGGATGAAACCATATACACAGATGTGGTTGTTACCCAGGATTCTTCAGATGAGGATTCAAGATCTGTGCTGTTTAAGGAAATTATAGATAATGTCGTTCTTGGAAATATAAGCGAAAGATCTTTTGCCTATGGTATCCCGAGATTTCAAGCTATAATGCATGGTAAAAGACTCATGCAGGAGTTGAATTATAATGGACTTCAGGATGTGAGAGTTTATGAAGGTGTTATAACAGAAGCTAATAAATTTATTCCACCCGTCGATTTCGTTGACTATATTCGCCTATCTGTTGTGAATTTCGAAGGTAGATTGCTTCCATTGTTTTATAACAATAAACTAAACATATCATTCCAGTATGTAGAAGATAGCACAGGAAATATTGTGGTTGACGATCAAGGATACCCGATTAAAACTCAGGGATCAAGAAGGACTGAAAATTCATCCACATTGTCGTATCGATTTTATGACGGTTACCCTGGCGAAGGATATGGGTATGGATATGACACTTACGCCAGATCACTGCCTGGAATTACAGGTGGGCAGGAATCTTACACCGGGTCTTATAGATTTGACCATGATGCAGGCGAATTCTTGCTCGACAGTATTCCTGATAACTTCACAACAGTTATTCTTGAGTATATGTCGGATCCAATTCTAGCCGAGAAAAATCCTGAAAGACTTAGAATCCATAAGTATTTCCAAGATGCTATGGAGGCGGGGATTTACTTTAGACTCATAAGGCATTTTAGGGATGTTCCGGCATACGAAAAAGAAAGAGCCAAGAAAGAATATTATAATTACCTCAGGGTAGCCAAGAGAAGACTTAATACTAAACCTCATGAAATAATTCAGAAGCTTGGAGCAGATATCGGCTTTAACAAAACACTGTAGGTATGAAAATAAGGCAAGATTTTTCCAAAAATAAAATGAATAAAGATCTAGATCAGAGATATATTCCAAAAGGTGAATATAGAGATCTAGCTAATGGCAGAACCATTGGATCTACAGCCAGTAACGTTGGTGTTATTGAGAGTATTAGAGGTACTTTAGAGCTGAATATACCAGCGCTGTCACTAGATCAGAATTTAATTGGTTTTTGTAATCATGAGAACCACCTATATTATATTGCTACAAGTTTATCTAAGCCATATTTATCTGGAGTTGAGTATTCTACAGTGCTTGGTAGATATGATAAAACGACAGGTGAGCATCAATTTCTTTTACAGGAAGATGAAGTTGGCGAAGATGCTAATCTTTTACTACTTCAATTAGATAAGGATACGCAGATAATATCAATGCAGGTGTTCGGAGGTTTGCTTATTTTTTGCGACAATAAAAATAACGAGCCCTATAAAATTAACATAAACAAATTACTTGACTCTCAGGGGTATTATAATACAACTAATGATATTAAATTAATCAAAGCTCCGCCAAAAGAGCTTAGTATAGTTGCTGTAGATGATACAGTTACGGATGCTAATTTTATGAAAGGGGAGCCGTTCCAGTTTGCGTCCAGATATATATATGAGGATGGCGAAATATCAGCAATAAGTCCTTATTCAACAACTCCAGTTATCATACCAGACGAAAAAGCATCGATAGATGGACGTATAGGGTTTATGATGAATACGTTATCTAATAGCTTTAAAATAGCTAGCACTGAAGATAGATTTTCTTCATTAGATGCAAGAACATTGTCAGTTGGTCCTGGAGCAGACCATGCAGCAGGAATTAGCGTTAATTATTCAGGCACAAGAGTGGTTGCTATAAGTAGGAGATATGTTAATATAGTGGATTATTCTAATATAAATTCACCTACGTTTATAAGAATTTTTGATAATGATACTTTAGCTGATGGCAGATGGTCTGGTGTTGGAATGTCTGGTGATGGCAATACTGTAATACTGTCAGAAACTGAACCTGGAGGAAACAAAGATCTTATATTATATAAGGTTTCAAATCCATCAAGCATATCATCTACGCTTCAAGAGGTTTATACGATAGGATCTGGGGATGATGAAACAAATAGTATAGGCAATAGGATATGTATGTCTGTTGGTGGGAATGTGGTTTATGCGTGTCATAGTGCAACGGTGTCAAAGTCAGAGTCATTCGGGAATCAAGGCACATGGAGTGACGTAGTTGATCTGAAGGACATCAGTACTGTTGAAACAGGAAATAGAGAGGCTGTCGCTACATGCTGCTCTTCAGATGGTAAAATTGTTTACATTATAGCCGTAGAGAGTTATGGGAAGACAGCTTCTAATTATACTTCTATCTTTAGATCAAGAAATTACGGAGCAGATTGGGATGAAGTGTTTTTTAACAGAGACTTGAATCGAATGCCAACAAATATTGATTGTTCTTCAAATGGTCTTGTGGTAGCATTCGTGACTGGCGGTGATGGTAACAATAATGGTGACGCTAGAATATACGTGTCTAATAATGAAGGGTCCACTTTTTCTCCTAGGTCTTCTAGCTCAACTCCAACTTATCTTACAGATATTACAGTATCGACAACTGGTAGTTTTATAACTGCAATTGGAAGAGGTGACGGTAGTTATGCTGAGCTACACCAGTCTGTTAACTTTGGAGAATCATTTAGTGCTATAAATCAAACATCAATATCAGCAGATAGCGATGATTATCCTGTCATAACATCAGTTAATAATGAAGTTTCCACGAAAAGCCTTAATAGTATTGATAATATAGCAAATAAGATCAATGTTAATTATAATACCGGGAATAAGCATGTTACTGATATAGAAGTGTTGGTTAAAACTGTAACTAACAGGGTATTTATAATAAAGTCAATAAATAAAGAATCAGAAGGTCTTGGTGATAATGAAACAAAAACTATCGTATTTAGGAATGATGGTAGTTATATTGCTGTCCCAGAAAAGGATGTTGATAAATTATATGACAATGTACCATTAAAAGCAAGATCGTTAGAGATAACTCAAAATTCTCTAATTATTGCAAACTACACAGACGGAAGATCATTAACCTATGATAACGGTACGCCCGTAACTGCAGGAATGACTGCTTCTGTAATATCAAGTCCTTTAATTTCAGGAACCAATAAAGGTTTGAAAACAAATTCCATAAACACATATGGGATCGTATATTACGATAATTTCCAAAGGAGCAGTGCAGTTCTTGAAGGTGTCGATGTGTCTATTCCTTCGTCTTCTAGTGATAAAGACAATCCAGTAAAACACATGCAGATAAGTATTAGTCATATAGCACCTGAATGGGCTTCAAGATACAAGCTTGTTCGAAAGCCGACGCTTCTTGAATATGATATTATTGATGGATTCGATAATGCATACGTTGTTAACGATGAATTGTATCTTGAAATAACTTCATTCACTGGTGTTGTTCCAAGGCAAGGTGACACAATGGAGTTGTTTTCTGAAATAAATACAGATTCAGGAGATGACCCTTACGTAATATCACAAGGGAATTTGACTGTTCCAATATTAAGGTATGTGGATGATTTAGAGTCTGGAACTCAGTCAGTTTCTGTTGAGTTAAGCGACGGTACAAATACAACAAGAGTTGACTCTCAGTCAACCGATTCGGCTTCGCCAGTTCCAAAAGGAAGATACATTGTTGTGAATTCAACGGAGCTTGAAAATTACTCGAATACGGACGTTGTAAACAATACTAGTAGATATACAAGTAGTTTGTTTTATATCATCTTTCACGCAAATATAGAAGATCAAAAATTATATCAAGAAATACCAGGCGTGTGGACTATAGATTCTAGCGGTTTGCATTCTGGCGATACGGACCAGACGCATGGGAGTCCAGCGATAGTTAATTTAACTGATGATTTTGATATTGTTTGGGGGCAAGCCCCACCGCGCGAGATGTTTAAATATGAATTAACTACCAATATTAGTAACCTAGGAAGACCTAATGCGGTATCAAGCAACTTTCGCGAGGTAGACAGATTCGCATCTTTAATTGTATCTGAACCATTTGTAGATGATACGAATTTTAATGGTTTGTCGTCATTTAATCTTTCATTAATACCGTATAAGGATCTTGAGAAAAAAGATGGACAGATTCAGTTGATAAATTCAGAAGATACTAATGTTGAGGTGTATCAGGACAATAAGGTTAGTAGAATTCTTTATAAGAAAAACGTTCTTACTACAGCCACTGGCGATAAATCTGTTTCTCAAACAGAGGATATATGGGGTGAGCAAATCCGATCTACTTCCGAATATGGAATGTCTCATCCTGAATCCTATTCGGAATGGGGCAATAACCGATACTATGTAGATGCAGAAAGAGGAGTCGTGTTAAGGAAGGGAGAGGATGGACATACGGAAGTTAGTGCGTATGGGATGCTTAATTTCTTTCATGACATTTTAAGTGAAAATAAAAACAACAGAATACTTGGGTATTATGAGCCTAAATACAATAATTATGCTATAGTAATTGGTAATGAAGATCATTTATTGTTTGCAGAAAGATCAAATGGCTGGGAATCAAGATTGTCTTTTAAACCAGATAAGGTTGTGAATGATGGGTTGGATGTATATAGTTTTGATAGTGTTTCAAGGAAATTTTACAAGCATGATGCGGATTCGGAAAATTGGAACAGATTTTACGGCTCAGATTATCAAACTACAGTTGAAATATATTTTAATGATGCGTTTGATGTGGTTAAAACTATAAATGCGTTAAGGTTAAATGGTGATATACCATTTAGTATTCAGGTTATAACCGAGTCTCAGACCTCACAGATTGACGGTCAGGATATGGAAGAGGTTGAGGGGTTATTATTCTCAGAGGTACCATTAGCATCTGGATCATCTGGAAGAGATTATCAATTTGCTGGTATAGTTTCAGAAAACACCAACAGTAATGAAATATCAGTTGATTTACTAGATCAGAAAGTGGTCCATGTCGGTGATACTATTTTGAAAAATGGAGCCCCTGTAGTATCTTTGGGTATATGTACAGAAATTTCTGACGGAATTATTGCTCTTGATAGTGTTGTAAATTTGTCAGAAGGTGATATGTTATTAGCACTAGAAGAGGCGTCATCCATAAATGGAGATGTTCTTAAAGGTAGAGTTATTGGAATAAAAGTTGTATATTCAGCAGGGTCAAGAAGATTATTAAATTCAATAGAATTAGACGTCGATGAAAGCAAGCAATGATTTTAAATTCAGATTATTAACTAACGACGACTACTATAATACACTTATAGGATGGTGGGGAGGGAATAATTTTCCTCCACCAGGCATTGATTTTTTGCCACGGACCGGAGTCATGGTATCTAAGGATGGTGTAGACTTATATGCTGGATTTATTTACTACACTGGATCTGCATGGGGATGGATTGAATATGTAGTATCTAATCCAGATAGAAAAACTGTAAGTCTTAAAAAGGGAGCATTGGGTGTCTTAGTGAGAGCCCTGTCTGTCTTGGCTAAAGATAACGGAGTGAAGTGTCTGTTTACATCCACCGTTCTTGATTCTTTTAAAAACTCGCTAGTTAAAGAAGGTTTTGAAATAGGAGATATTGGTAATTATCAATTAGTTAAAAAGATATAAAATGGCAGCAGCGACTACAATAATAGCAGGGGCAGCTTTGGCAACAAGCGTTGGGTTTGGCGTCAATAAAGCTGTACAGGACAAAAAGCAAGCTGAACGAGCTCAGGCAGCTATTGAGGGATATCAGAGAGAGGAGTTTAAGAATGTTTATGCTGGACTAACACTACCTGTTGAAGAAGCTCGATTAAGAAGAGAGGAAGTTCGTGAGACTGCTGCATCTTCAGTCGAAGCTTTGTCTCGTGCAGGAGCAAGAGGTCTTGTGGGTGGATTGCCACAAGTGCAAGATTTTTCCGATCAGGCTTTGGCTCAGATTGGTGCAGACTTTGAGAAATCTAAATTCAATATACAGAGATTAATTGCCGAAGACGAAAAAAGAATTCAAGGTGAGACAGCCAGAAGAGAAGAAGAAGATCTTGCTGGATATGGTGCATTGTATGAAGCTGGAAGACAAGGACAGGCTCAGTTTGGACAAACCTTAGCAAGAAGTATAGGTGCTGCAGGTCAACTTGTCGGAGAAGTGGCTAAACCTGATGCTCCCCAGACTGAAATTCCAGTTATGCCAGATGTAACTAAGCCAACTTTTGAAGAGCAATACAAAGATTTAGATGTAGGAAACCTAGCTGATTATAATAAAACTCAACTCTAAATAAAATGGCAGACAAAGGAACCAAAGGTGCATATAAAGGTGTAAGACCAAGTGGAGTTGATTTCGGAGCTGTGTCAGAGGATATAGTTGATCGATTCATAGGTCAAAGGACTGCTCAAAGAAAAGAGAAGGCGCTTGATTTATCGAGGAAGGCGAAACAGGATGCGCTAAATCAGAAGAAATATGAAAAGACATTTAAGGATATGGAAGAGCTTAATAAGCTATCCAAGGATGCCTTAACGTTAAATCCTCTTGTTGGTGCCAAGGATGTTACTGCCATATTCATGGGTCAGCAAAAAAAGAAGTATGCGTCATTGATGAAAGAATTTCCAACGGCAGATATTGACAGGAGATCTGAAATATCTACTGAAATAAGAGCCATGAATGGTAGGGGTGTTCAATGGAATAAAATGACTACATCTCTCAATACATTAATGACGGAGACGGCTGCGGGGATGGGGACAATCTATGATCCGGTTTTGTCGGCAGATTGGACAGTTAATCTAACCAAAGCTATACAGAGTGGTGTGAGTAAGGGTGGTGTTGAGCTGAGTGAGAATAGCCTTGGCTGGGGAGACTATATGACCATAGAGGATGTTGGTAGTGGTAACATGGATGTTACGTATTATGATACAGACGGTAATGTATTAACTAAAGGAAATTTAGAAGATATTACAGCTAGAGTATCTGCAGGTAGAGTTCCTTTTGTAGATTCAAATAAAGAATTTACGCAGGAATTTGGCAAAGGTCAGTTGGCGGATATCTTACAAGAAGCAGACCCATATAACGGGCTCATAGAGACAAGCCGTGGCACAAATGAGAAAACTACAAAGAAAAGATTAAGAGCTCAGTTTGACGAAAGATATCTCGGGAAAGATGCTAATGGAGAGTACATCAATAACTTCATGAAGAAAGAGGTAGCTATTGGAAGTACCGAGAAAGAAGTTAGAGAAAGGGCTGTAAAATCAGCATGGGCTAGGATGAGGCGAGAATCAACAGAAATGTTGAAGGCGAACCCATTATTGAGATCTCGAAAAAAAGAAGCAGACATTCAGGTTGCTTCAGATGCCGTAGCAGCAGTTTTAAGGGGCGATAACGAAGCTGTTGGTAATGTTGTAGCAAATACTCCATGGAAGGATCCTAATGCTACTATTCAGAGTCCTATGCTTAAAAAAGTGTCCAGAGATGGGAATACGGTCACTGTGGATATTGCCAATACTAAGGGTGAGTCAGAAAGCATATCATACGACATAAGTAATCCTGCCGAAGCCAGTAAGATTATAAATATGGTTCATGGAGGAATATCTAAGGACACTGGTGTGTTGGATGCCAACGTAAATGAAGTAAGAGAAAAGGTGTTGCAGATGGATCTTTCACCAAAAGAAGGAAGTATGTTTGCCAGAACTAAAGAGGGGTCGTTTGAACTATCGAAAACTCAATTAGATAAGGCTGACAATGAAAAAGATATTTTAAATGCTGCATTCCCGGCAGTTCAAGCTATAAAAGGAGAGGGGTATGTGGTAGATGAGTCAATTGGAAATATTTTTTCAACTCATAAGATGATAGTGAGAGATAAAGATGGTAAAGAAGTGGATAGAGCCACTGGATACACCGATAAGTCATTTAAGAAAGAGATTGTGAAGATGATGGATAGGCTTTCTGATAAAAAAGAAAAGGAAGAGCCAGCTAAAAAAGAAATTGAAAAACCAACGGGTACCGGTGGAGCCTACTAAAATATAAGATATGCCTCAGGATAATTTATCTAAACTACATAAGAACCTTTCCGAAAAATGGGAGGGTTTTAACGTTCCTATAGACCAGTTCAAATCTGACATGCAGAATGAGGAGAATATCAATAAACTTCATTCAAGTTTAACTGAAAAATGGGAAGGGTTTAATGTGCCACTTGATCAGTTCAAATCTGACATGGGGCTCACGACCCATGATTTAGAATTGACAAAGTTAAGTGGTGAAGAAGAAAGAAAGTTTCAGGATTTTATAAAAAACGATCCTTCTGTAATCGAATGGAAAAATGCTTTCATTGAAGAGTTTGGAGAAGATCCAAGTATAGAAGATGCCGAATATGATTACAGAGGTGCATGGAAAGCTGGTATTAAGCCAGAGAAAATTAAAGGCGATAAGATTCCGCATTGGGGAAGTATAGGTATCGGAGGTAGAGAACTGAAATCAAAAACGCATCCGACGAGATGGAAATCGGATTATATGGAAGCCACTGGTAAAGATCCGGATGAAGAGGGTATAAGTAAAAGCGACGCTATGTTGGTTCTGAAAAAAACTAAACAGCTCGAATCAGATTTACCTGAATTGGAATTACCTGAATCAATGCAATTAAAAACTGATTTACCGGAGATGGATTTGAGTGAAACACCTAAAGTTGAAGAAAAAGGTTTTTTGTCAAGTTTATGGGGTAATGTTAAAGCTGGTGCATTAAATACCGTGGCTGGCGTTGTAGAGAAATCTAAAGCTTTCGCACATGCACCATTTAGAGCGCCAGGTGGAGCAATGGTATTTCCTCAAATAAGAGATGAAGACACTGGTGAATTACGAAATAGGACGCCAGAGGAGAATAAGGCTGTGGCTGATGAGTTTGAAAGTAAGGCTTTTGAGATTAAAGACAAGGCAGATTCTATACAAGCAGAACTTGAATCTTTCGATCAAGGAATATGGGATAATATTAAATCGGGTAATGTGATTGATGCAGGTAAGCAGTTATCGTATGCTTTTGCTAATACAGCACCTACTATGGCGGCAATTGCCATTAACCCTTATTCTGGAATTACAGCATCATCTATTGGGGTTGCGGGTACCAAGGAGCTTGAGCTTAGAAAAGAAATCAAAGAAGGTGTAGCAGATTATACTGAGGCAGAAATACAAGCTTCTTCATGGGCTTATGGCGGTGCTGAAGTTGTTGGAGATATTTTACTTGGTGGAATGCTTAAGCAATCTGGTAATCTTCTTAAAGGAATTATGAAGTCTGGAGGCAAGGAAGCATCTAAACAAGCCAGTAAGGAATTAGCCAAGACGCTCGTAAAAGGTTTTACTTATGAAGGTAGTGGTGAAGGTGCTACCCAGGTTCTTCAGAATAGTATCGATAAATACATGCTTGAAAAAGATGTAAAGTTAACTGACGGATTAGCCGATGCTATAATTACCGGTGTATTTATTTCTGGACAAACAGTGATGGGGTCTTATTTAATGGGTAAAGCATTGAATAAATTCACTCCTCCTTCAGAACAAGATGTAGTCAAGAATAATACGCTAAAAATTCAGTCTTTAACCAAATCGGCTAATGATCCAACTATTTCTGAAAGCCAAAAAACTGTTATTGATAAAGCAAAGAGTTCTCTTATTGAGGAGAATAATCAGATAATGTCTAAAGCTAAAAAAACAATCGATGACATGTCTATTGAGAACAGGCAGACAGTGCTTGATAAAACTGACGAAATTAACAAGATAGATGAAGTGCTTAAGGATCCATTTATCGACGAAGGAACCAAGACAGCTTTGATTGACAATAAGAATAAACTACAGAAGGATATTAATGAGATTCTGGAGCCGGAAGAAGTAGTTGAGCCAGAGAAACAAGTAAAACCGAAAGAAGATGCCAAAGAAGTTAGAGAAGAAGTTGAAGAGGCAGTGTCAAAAGAAAAACCAGTCGAAGAAGAGGTGCGGGAAGCTGGTATACGGGACGTTAAGGAAGACGGGCTGGAAGCCAAAGAGCCAACGAAAGAAGTAATCGAACCAGAGGTGGAAGGTGTAGTTATCCCTGCGGAAACTTTATCTAAGGCAAATAAATCATTTACTGCGGCTCAGGAAAATCTAACGGATGCTGATGCAGCTACCGAATCATTTAAAGCTATAGAGCGCAGTGAATGGTATGAAGCTCTACCGGAAGACCAGAAGAAATTAGCAAAGGAAAAATACTTTAATGAAATAACCGAGCGATTTATTCCCATTCCTGAAAAAAGAGTGAAAAGTAAAGTTCAAACTGAAATTGACAAATTTGTTAGTCCGAAAAGAACAAAGAAGGTTACAGTTAACGAATATTCAGCTCTTAAGGATCAGATTCGTCTTGAAGCTAGAGCAGCCAAAGAGGGAGTCAAGGAAGCTAAAACCGACATAGGGAAATCACAATCCTCACTTCTTGATTATATTAAGACTTCTCTGTACGCAGCAGAAGGGAAGGATATCGGTAAATCAGATCTTAACAGATTATTGTCTGGGGTTAAAAGTGCAGTTTCGTTTCAACAATTAGCAAAGCAGATTGATAAAGTTGACAGTGTGGTTGCTAATGTTCAGGAGCGTTCCGTAAAGAGAAAGAAAAAAGATATCGCTAAATTTGTCGGGAAGACAAGGACTACTCAGATTTCCGGGAAGGTGAAAGCCAGAGGAGGCGATGTGTTTACCATTCCATATTTTCAGAAAGCAAGCGGTGTTATAAAATCTATCAAAGATATATCGAAGCAAGTTAAGAGTGAACTGTCTAAAAAATATTCTACTGAAGGTTTAACCGGCAAAAAACTGAAAGATAAAGTGGATGAGAGGAATGCAGCTCAATCTCAATTGGAGAACGAAAGAGTTAATAAAGCCATGGATGACGCATATCAGGAAGCACTTGATAAGCTTGTTAATGGTCCAGAGCATACCGCTAATAAATACAATGCAGAACTGCAGGCTATTGAGGACTTTAGGAATTTCAATGCTTTAGACATTGATACTGTAGATGAATTTTCGTCCAGATTAAAAGACATTGACAAGGCGGGTAGAGAGAATCTTAAGTCAGAAATAGCAAAAGAATCGAATCGATTGCGCGATCTTGTCCATGATATTGAAAGCTCTATTGAGCCCAAAGATGAAAAGACAGAAAATAGGAGGGATAAGGAAAATAAAACTCTTCTTCAGAATGTCTGGGAAAGGATTAAGGAATCCCCATCCGATTTATTTAACTTTATTACACGCCCAACAAATCACGTAAAAACAATGCTTGAATTAATGAGCACTGAGGCGGTTGAAGTTGGTAAAGGTACGGTAATTAAAAAGATTTACGATCCTATTGTAAAAGCTGAGAGTAGTGAGATTAAAGGTATTGCTGAATCGCACAAGAAAGTTAAAGATATAGCTGAGAAGACACTTGGGTTAAAAAGCGATAAAGAATTTGCAAACCTCGATAAAAGAATGTCAGAATTTATTGAGATAAGAACTGAGAAAGACGGAGTGGAAGGTGTGGATGTGGTTACTAAGGGTGAGGCTATGAGTATTTATGCTTGGAGTAGAACGCCTGAATTAGCCAGAGAGTTGAGTGAAAAAAATGGCATTTCTGCTACGGAGATTGAGAACATGAAGGATCAAATTGGATCAGACCTTGTTCAATTTGTTGATGAGGTTGGGAATTGGTTGAGTACTGAGTATGCTGATAGGGTAAATGACGTCTACCGCAGGATATTCAGAATTGATTTCTCAGGAAGACAGGATTACCATCCTGTAGTTCGCGCTAAATCTGGGACTGTTGATATAAGTACTGATAGTGATCCATTTACTAAATTATCATCCACCATGGCTTCAGCCCTGAAGGAAAGAACATCTACTGATAGGAAATTGATGACTAAATCTGCAGTAGATGGCAAGGATGTGTCATTTGTTGGTCTTATAAGTAATCACATCACCGAGATGGAGCATTTTATGGCTTGGGCAGATGTTGCTAAAAGCACAAGTGCTATTTTAAGTTCAGATAAGTTTAAGACCAGAGCAAATCAGAAGCTTGGCAAAAAAGGATTTGATCTTGTATCTAAATTACTGAGACATTCTATAAACAAAGATATATTTAAAGCTGAATACGGTGTGGGCTCTACAATAGTTTCAGCATATGGTATTGGAGTATTGGGCGCCAAGATTAAACAACTTCCGGTTCAGTTAACATCAATTGTTACTGGAGCAGTTGAGTACCAAAATGCAAACGCATCTAAATTCCCAGGATATAATAGTGTGATGTGGGCGAAGGATGTCGCATCATTGGCTACCAACCCAATGAAAGCTGGTAGAGTGTTTGCTGAAATCCTTTTGAATAACCCAAAGATACGAGCCAGAGTAGACAAGGGAAGTAATTTGGATCCTGACTTTATCAAAAGAGAATCGAAAAGAGCTGCCAAGTTAGGAATACAGAGGGGATTCTACGAAAGAGTGCAAAGGTTTGTTATGGCACCAACTTTAGCAGGTGACGTAGGGGCTATAATGTACGGATATGCCCCGATCTACATGCAAGCTAAGGCAAAGTACATGAATGAGGGAATGAGCGAAGCAGATGCGATTAAAAAGGCTTCTGAGGAATTCGATATTTACGAGGAAAGTCAACAAACAAGATCTGCAGTTCATTTATCTCAGGCACAATTGAATGCTAGTTTTGGTAATAGACTTGTGACCACATTTAAATCTTCTAATATTTTATTCCTTAATCAAACCATTCAATCAGTCAATTCGATTTCAAGGTCGATAAAGGCAGGTAAGAAACCGAACAAGAAAGATATCAAGAGATTAATCATGTATCATTCAGTTGTTAATATGGCTTATCAGCTTGTTGCATCCGGGGTAACAGCATTTATACGCGGAGATGATGAAGATGCATGGAGTGATCTCGGAAGAGCTGCAATAATGGGAAATCTTAATGCATTGTTCGTTGTTGGAGATGTGATAAATTTCATTGCGGATCAAGTCCAGGGCAAAACATTTGGACTTAGCTTAGGAGTTGGAGTGTATGACCAGGTGGAGAGAGCCATAAAGGGATTCTTTAAAGAGAAGGACCATATGGATGAGTATGTAGAGCTCATGTATTTCCTTGGATCATTATTTAGAATGCCATTAAAAAACATAGAGAACACTGTGGAAGGAGCTACCGAACTTATAGAGACGGGAGACTTGGATGATTTCCTTAAGACACTTGGATATTCGGAATATGGAATTACAGGTAAAACTAGGAAGGTGAGAGAGAAGGAGAAAAAGAAACATCGAGGATTAAAATCTGGAATATAAAAAAAAAGAGGGAGGCGTTTAAGCTTCCCTCTTTTAAAATAAATTAGTCATCTCCTATCACGAAATCAAATGGTAAATTTCCATCAGCCATTCCTTGCCAATGAGCAATAACATTGGGGTGTGCCGTACCATCATTTTCCTTTAATCTAAGTTTAGCATGCTCTTGAACGCGTTCCCAATGTTCAGTACTAATCTTATTTTTAAACCTATCTTCATATTGTGGATAAAGCAAGTTGTCGTAATCCACTAATTTTAATCCAAGTTTATTGTTGCTGTGATTCCATTGTCGAACAAAACTCCACATGACGGCACTTGCTTGAAATCCAGTAATCCCACCACAATCACTATTATTGATAGCATATGCCGCACCGAGCGCAGCCGCACTAACAGCGTGACAAATAGTCCCATAGTCGTGGCTATATGCTGTAGTTAGTTTTTTCATGAAATCAGGCAATGTTTCAAGTGTTTGAATGTTCGCTTCTTTAAACCATTCTTCATGCACTTTCATTTCTTCGCTAATATTTATCTTATCCATATTGTTTTATTTGTGCTCTTTTATAAAGAGCGTTTCCAATTAAATTAATTTCAATAGTTCTTTAGCACATATCACTGAGTCTTGAGCTGTTCTTTTAGGACTAACCCCTCTATCGTAACAACTCTGCAACATCCCTTGCATAGCGAAACATGATGCTACAAATAGTTTATCTTCATCACTAATGCTAGATTTTGTATCTCTGGTTAAAAACCGAGTTAATAAATTTCCATTTTTCATAGCAGTGATATTTTAAGTGAAAAAAAATGGAGCCCCATTACAGGACTCCGTAAATCCTACTTCTTCTTAAGGTCCTTGGTCTTATTAGCAACAGCATTTTTAAATTGAGCAATTTCTCTAAACTGCTTATATTTGTTCCAAATAGACGTGAGAGCTTTAAGAGTAGTACAATCCCTTATTTCTAGTAAGGCTTGACTGATTAACCCTGCAGCAGCCTTGAGGTCCGTCGCTGTCTTAGTTTTTGTGTCATCAACTGGCGACGGCTTAGTTTCAGGTGTAGTTTCCGTGTTGGATGAGATATTCTTTTCAGGCTTCTTATCAACCTTTGTCTCTTCAGCTTTAGCTTTAGTGACCTTGACTGCTGGTTTTTCCACCTTAGCATTAGGCTTTTCGGTTTCAGTCTTAGGCTTAATGGGTTCAGGTTTAGTTTCTGGCTCAACCTCAGTGGATTTCTTAACAGGCTTTTCCTCAGTAACCTTCTCCTTTGCCGGAGCTGCCTTAGGCTCAGCAAGCTCTTTATTTTTTGAAGCAATAGCAATATAAAAAGCAGAACCTTGTGACTGATATTTTGGATACTTACCCCAAGTAGCATTAACCTCTTCTTTAGTTTTACACTCCTTAACCTCCTCTACAGCCTCTTCTTCTGAAGGAAGAATTTCCCTTGGAAGATCTTCACCAGCATATATGTTTATTCCCAAACCAAACATTGCTAAGTTTTTTACCAGGCAACGCATGATAGTGGTATTAATATCGAACATTGAAGCAGCTTCGCAAGTCTTGTCTTTGAAAATAGTTATGCTTTTAGCTTCGCGATCTGACATGCCTCCTCTTTTGGCTTCATCCCTTTTCTTGTTGGTGGCAGCCCAATCAGTTACCTTGTATGTGTAAGGCTCATTCTTCATAGCCTTATTTGCACCATCCATAACGAACAGCCACATTTCTTTAGTGTCACATTCGATTGTAACAGTAGTGAAAACCATATACCCAAGATTTGGATCGAACACATAAGGTCTGTGCATTTCGTCTTTCCAGATAGTATAATCCACACCGTAAAGAATGCACGCTTCCCTCCAAGCATGTGCCCATGATAAATAAGTTAGTCCACTCTTCTCTTTAGTGAATCCACTTACATCTATCTGAGATAATTTTCTGAATACTTCTAATTTGTTTTCCATTTGAAATTTATTTTAAAATTGCTTTACCGGTCTTTTTTAAGACGTTTATTTTTGCAGACGAAAATACTTTATTGGTATAACGCCTAATTTTATTCAGTATCCCTCTACATTTACAGAGAGTTATGGGTCCTATTCTTATATCAGGATCAATTATGACTATGGCAAATAATAAATCATCAATTTCTACATCAACAACTTCTTCGACTTCAATTATATTGCCATTATCATCGAGATCTATCGATTCCTCGTAGAAGAAAAAATTAATAGCTTTATCATCTTCTACAGGAGTGGCACCTCTTATGGTAGTTGCTTTTTTATTATTTTTTGCCATGTAATATTATTTAATAATCATGTCAATAGGAAGTAAAAGTGAATATATAAAGTAGTTAGCACCCATAACTACTACCGTAATTTGCAGCAGTTTGGTTTTCCTGTTCTTCTTTTTGCCAATACGCAAATTCCTTTCTATATTCAGCAGCTTCTTTATCTGTAGCTTTTTCTTTTACTGTAAGTTTGTGCTTTTTAACCTCCCAATAAAAGAAGAACTCATCATCTGTGGTTAGCACAACATCGTCATCTAAGTAACGGGTGCTAACAATATGTTTAGGTAATTGGGTTTCTGTGTTATTTTGTTTCATCGTATTTCTATTTAAAGTTATCAATATTTGGTAGGGTAGTCTTTCAAAATCCCAACTACCAAAACGCTCAACGTTATAATTTTGTGCTCTTTTTTAAAGAGCGGTTCCAATTAAATTTCAATATCTTTATTTTTAAACTCACATTCAATCCCTACAACCCCAATCATCTCCATGTAAATCTTCATAATCAGGCTCCATCATAGCATCATTAGCCCACGCTATAGCATCTAATGGAACATCAGTATTAGTTTCTTGAGCAAGCCATATAACATAGCTTGGATCATCATCTGCAACACTATAAATGCTCAATCCCTTATATTTGCCAAATTCTAATATCATAACATTGTAAGATTAAATTTCAATATCCTTGTCCTTTAACTCACATTCTAAAGGACACTTATTACATATTTCTGAGATAGGATTAGCCACCCAACCATTAACTTTATTCTCCATGTATATGTCAAGAGCCTTACTTACCAGTTCGTCAAGGAGAGATGATCTTTTCTTGTTCCACTCATACTTTACAACCCGAGTTTGCTTCTTGTTAGACTTGCTTGAAGTGTGACCAAATACAATGTAGTAGAATTTAGCATCCTTAGACAGCCTGATAACTTGATCGGTAATAAGAGCTTCAACCTTCTCAGTATTGTCTGCATTAAGCCTTAAAATGTGGTCCTTATCCATATTTCGGACAATGTAGTGAGAGAATAAAGGTTTGTTCTTAGCAATGTACTGAGGAGAGCCCCAACAACTACCAGAAACTTTCCTTACCTGCCCAGGAGCAAAGAAGTCATTGTAAACATCCCGAGTAAGTTCAAGATCGACCATGGCAAAATCAGAATAATCAACCACTGTAGGGAAGATGCTAATCTCATCCTTAAGCCACACAGAATAATCATCATCCCCAATCTCAATTTGTCCAAAAAAAGCTATTAAAGCCATGTTGGTGTTGTAGATGTTTACGTTGATGTTTCGTTCTGCTATAAGCTTATGATATTCCAAAACTTGCAAATCGATTCTTTTCTGCTCGACACCCTTGGATTTATTACTAAGCCTTGGAAGATCGTTAAGACACTCACCATCCTTGTAAGTACCAAGACATTGCGTCCTGAAGTATTTTTTCTGAAGAACACTTTTAGAATCCTTATCCACTATGGATTCGTCGCCTATGTGCCTTGCTTTAGCATACTTCGGACAATGATCTACGGTGAGTATTTCATCATCACAAACAAATAAACCAAGAGCCGTAGTCATTGAGCTGCTTAAAATGATGTGTTTCATGAGATTGGTTTTTTTATAAATTTACCGCTTATACCGCTGTGTATGAGTACGTTTATAGGAAGTAAAAGTGAATATATAAAGTAGTTAGCCACAATTAGCAATTGCCTTTAGTGCTTTATCTGCAATTTCTTGGTAAAAATTAGCATCTTGTGTTAGCTGTATTGCCATATATCCATCAAGTTTACACCCATCCTTTTCAGCTTCTTCTTGTAGGTGTTTAATAGGGTGTGCAATTTTGTCGAGGGCGGCAATTGCTAACAGTTCACTTCGTTGGCTAACATCTTGTATAGCAAATAATTTTACTAACTTTTGTTCAAGCCAATCTTTGTAATTGTCAATGTCAAACTCTCTATCAGTTTCACCTATTGTTTCTGGGTGGTCTGCCCTAAATTCTTTTTCAAATTTCCATTTCATAATATTGTTATTTTGTGTTTCAAATCCGTAAAATTACATTGCCATACAATTTACCGTTAATCAAGATGATGCCTACCCTTTATAGTATAATCAAGATTAAAACGTTTAGCAAGCTTTACTAACGCCTGGACATCTTGAATACAATACTTTCTAATACCTTTAATATTGCCATCGTAATAATGGTCAAAGACATTAGCACCAGTAATAAGACCTTCTTTAACCGGAATACCAAGATACTTACAAATATCCGATAGTGAATAATAAGCCTTCCAAATAGTAGGAGTTACATGATGCATTAGATCGATATTCCTTTTATCGTTCTTACTCTTTGGTAAAGAGTTGTACAAATCCATGTATCCATAAAGAAGAGCACGAGCAGTAAGGATAGGAATGTCATACTCGGTACCATTCCAAGTAACCCACTCAACCAAGTGTTGTTCAGTGCCAAGATCTTTGCAGATCTTATTTAACTCCTTAACGGTATCTCGCTCCTTTATGTAACATACACCTCTTGTTTTATGGGAATCGAATTTGAAACCCGCACATATAATATCGGATTTGAAAATATCCAAAGAGTTTTTACGATGAGCAGCTTCGAGTGCAGCTTCAGGGTTTTTTAGTAAAGCATCTGTTTGCTTTTGAATACTGGCAAGACGGGAATCATCGGTCTTGCAATTAGCACTAGGCTTAATTTTAGCCTGTAATTCTTCAATAGTAGGCTTGTGCCCTACGACCTCTAAATCGAGGTAAAATCTGTGTAATGATTGCATTGATATTATTTTAAAAGTTTTCTAAAAAAATGCTCTTTATTTTTGGTGAACGAAAACAACTCTTCATTATCCATCTTAGATGTGTCAAGCTCTAAAATCTTTTTAGACATATGGTCCTTTATTTTCTTCGGCTTTTTCATGAGCTTTTTTTCTTGTTAAATTAGTACTAATTATACCTAATACTGGTAGGATCATATACAATAGCAATGCTCCTACTATTAGGCGTTCGGCTATTAAGAATTTATCCATATGATGTTTTATTAATTTTACCGTTCATATTACTGTAAATGAGTGCGTAAGTAGGAAGTGAAAGTGAATATATAAAGTAGTTAGGCACAATATTTTATTAATTTTTGCCCGCCCGCTTTGGTTTTTTCAAAACCATTGTGTACTCATAGCATCAGCAATTCCTTTAAATGTCTTGCTTCGTGCTTTTCTCCTTTCCTCTTTAGGTAGTTTAAATGTTTCGTAGTGTAATCGGCTGTCAGTTCTTCCGCTCTTATGCACTATAATATCAGGCTCAACTATGTTTGTTGGCTCTAACTTTGGTAATCCGGCAAGCCATAAACAAGTGCTTTTCCTTTCGGTGTGTCCGTATTCATAAGGTTGTATTATTTGGGTAGGTTTTTTATACAATCGACTCATTATTCCAATTGGGTTTTCAATATAGCCTTTACCTATTTTTTCCAAAGCCATAGCGCAGTTAAAAAAGTGTGCAACCGCTTCTAATCTATCTTGGTGTATAGTCGGAAACCTTTCTGCATATTCAGGTTTATAATACTTGTTTGCTGCAACTGTTAATCGTGTGCATTCTGGGTGCATACCCAAAAAATCAGGCTGTATTTTTTCAATAGCCTTTAGGTAATCCATTTGTAAATGCCTTTCCGGGTACTTTCCACTTGCTGGCAATAAATCACAACTATAAGCATCGTGTCCAGCTTCTAAAAATGCAGTCATTACCGTTTGGCTTTCTTCGTGTGTTATTAATACTATCATTGTTTCTGGTTTAAAATAAAAAAATCCCTCCCTAAAAAATTAAAAAAATACAGATGCCTAACACTACCTATATATCATGGCGAAAAGCCACGCCACATAGCCTTGTCCGTTATAATTTTGTGCTCTTTTCTAAAGAGCGAAACAATCAAATCATCTTGATTTATTAATAAGATCTTTTACTCTCATACTTCCAAATGAAGTTAAGAGAATATCCACCTCTGAATAATTGCCAGCTCTAACCTTATACTTAGTATCCTGACGTTTATGAATATTAATGTACCCCGTATGAAGCATCTTTGAATCCTCGTCAGGATCTTTACCATCTGTAGTAATTAGATATACAGGATTATTATCAGTTTCAGCAACTAGAAACATTCTTACATTAGTAGTAGCCTCCTTTACCCTTGGCTTGAGATAATTGGTAAGCCTGATACGCTCTGGTCTATCGCTCCACTTGATGACGTTTAATCCAGAAACAGAATTCTTGACATACCCTAAGGATACACCAACAACTCTTCTGACAGATTCATGGTCAAGCCTGCACGATATAGCTAAACATTGACATATAGCAGCTTTAGAGTATTTTGCGGGAATATTTTTCATTGCAAATATCAGGAACCGCTCTTCTTGATTTGTTAATACTTTCATTTCTCTTTCTTTTTATGAAAAGGATCAGTTCCTTTATTGATATTTGAATTAATACGATAAACAGCATAACTACGCAGAACACGATTTGCTCTGCGTAGATACACTCAGTGTAGTTAGTCATTATTCAAGTCACTGGAAGGATCATGACCAATTGTTTCGAAATCAACTTTCAGTGCACCATAGTCATGAGGAACTATCTCTATAATACTGGTCTTTTCAATTTTCAAGACCTCGATATCAGCAAGGAAATCCCGGGTAGATTCTTTAACGTTGACCTCGGCATTCTTAAGGATTTGTTCGTCATTCTCATCACTGTAGCCATCAACCAAAACATTCATTTTAAGTGGCTTTTTCTCGCCAGTATCAGCAAGGATTTTAGCGCAGAAGAAATCAGCCTCAGTATGATCCGTATGGATTTCATCTATAGTGCTTTTCTTGATTGTAACGTCAGGAGCTCTTTTAGGATTAACTTCTAGCCATTTGTATGCCAACTCTTCTGTGTGTCCGTATGTCTCGGTTTGCATAATCAGAGTTACTGTTTCTTTAACATCTCGACCTGCAGGGTTTTGACCCATGAAACTTATTGACGCTTCGAAATACTTCATTGTGTAAAAATTTGATTATGGCGGTATTGAAAGCTACCGCCTTAGCTTCTAAAGTTCAATTACGTTGTATTTAAATTTAATGGCTTCCAACCTTTCACATAGATCAGGAGTCATTTCAGTAATATCGAGTTCCTTTATAGGATCCTCGATAGATGTGATTAGAGACTGTATAGCCGATTCATCATCCTTAGAAAAATCGGATAGTGATAAAGACTTCAATAAGTCAATTCTTTTCTCAATAGAATCCATGGTTAACGTGATTCCAGTAGAACCCGATGTTGTGAAAGGATCTTCCACATTAGGATTCTTGGGTCCAAAGTGAGTTCTTAAAAGTTTCATGTTACCTACACATTCTTTGGTTAATACAAACTGATCTTCAGATTCTATATGTTTTTCAAACACAGGACAAAACAAAGGTCTTTCAGAAGTCATAACTTGAACGAAACCTTTGAAACCTTCTTTTTCAAGGCATATTTGTAAGGCTTGATAACTACGTTTTGGCGCGAAGTACTTCTTAAGTTCGTCTATGGTTTCATACATGACGTAATCCCCTGGTTCAAAATACAAATGATCTTTTATGCGAACCTTTTTCATGAGTATTCAAGTCTTTGGTCGTGAATCTGTTCAATTAAAGATAAATCATCTTCGGCAGAAAACTTACATACATTATTTCCGTCCAAAGTGAGAGTATATTCCTGTTTTCTAACATTAAAGAAAACGGCTAGTTCCGATTTCGGAAACCATACAAAATCATTAAATGGAAACTGATCATACTGTTCTATTACAGCTTTGTTTCCGCTTACTGAATCGATTAGCCAATTGAGAGCTTGCTTTTCTGTAATTTCCATTAGTCAAGTGATTAAATTGAATACGTTACCTGCGTTGATTTCAGTTGCAAGTTACGTATTCGAGTGTTTAGAATGAATACAAATAAAACATTACTTAATCCTCCAGTTTCTTGACAGTTTAATTATCGAATCGAACTGGATTATTTCTTGCTGGGTAAGATGGAGATTATTTTTAAGTTCCGTGAGGATGGTCGATGGAGCTTTCTTTTGCTTGTAAATAATAGCATACTTAAGTTTCTCGACCTTCTTGGCAACTATAGGATCTTTTGATATCTCTCTGATTTTTGATTCATCTGTAACTACGGTTTTGCCAGCTTTCATTTGAATATCTCCATCATTGGATAGAATTGGACTGAACTTCCGTGTAAGTTCGGATGGTAATGACCCTACATTAAACTCTCTATTGTGTATGTCGGAAGGTTTAAATTCCAATTCATGACTACAAGAGTTAATGATCTTGTTTGTGTAGTACTCTAAGTCAAACGTAGAAGGCATATCCCTATCTCTTCCAAGATCAACACAGTCTGGATTGAAGTTCAAAGAATACTTGAGTCCTTTAAGATTACAAACAAATAATCGTCCTACGTATATGTTTCCAGGATCTTTACTCAAAATGTCGCCAACATAACAAGAGTTCAAAATGTCTTCATCTTTGACGCTACTATCCTTGAATATAGAAATATCCTTATTGTCAGCCTCAAAGTAAACTTCGAACCTGTCACTAGTAACATCTCCTATCTTAATCCCATAGCAACTGCCCAGATTCTCATCATCATAAAAGGCAGCTTCAGCTTGACCAAGACATGAATTAATCTGGAATACTTTCTTGTTTCTGTTGAAAATTAGTCCAGCCAATTTAAGTCCTTCCCCATGCTTTCCGATAGCCCCATCTTTTTTCTTAGAGAATCCGATCTTTAAAAATTCCCAACTCTCAGGCTTGTAATCACTACTTATTCTAACGCTTGAGACAGTGTCGTTTATTTCAATTACCTCGACATCATACTCTCCGTAGTCAATGAAGTTTTGATATATCTCCCTGATAGCTTGAACTACGCCCCAATTTGGAACGTAGTTCACTGATATCCCGAACTTGATCATTACTTCACATCTACTAAGTTCACATCTTTTGCAAGACCAAAAGCAACTGTAAGGACACCATCTTCTACCGTAGCATCAATATTTTCCGACCGGTATTTAGGAGAGATAGAGACTTTCCCTTTAATGTTAAGCTCAACTGCTTCTGATAGTGAGCTTTTGTTTGGAACGCCTTGAATCTCAAGGATACCCTCTTTTTTGTCGAAAGAAACGGTTACTTCTTCTTTTGAAAGCCCTGGACATAAAACAAACAGTTCTAATTTCTCAGGTGATTCGATCTTTGTACTTTGTAATTCGTTGTTCATTTTTTCTGGAATTTGTTTTGGTTCGTAATTATTAGATTCGTTGTAATCTTCCAATGCTTCATCGCATTTGCAACCTTCGCATTGAAAGTGAATAGAGTTTGAGGAGCATTCTAAAATGTTTTCCTCGCAGTATCGGCATACTTCGTCGTCAACCTCTTCTTTATATCCACTCATTTTAAATTAACGGTGTTGATTAATACTAATTGAATAAAGTTTTATTAATTGTAAAGTTGCTAATTTATGTATTTAGAATGAATTTGAATAAGACTACTCACTTACCATCATTGGCATTAAAAGTATGTGCTCATTGATAATCATAGCCCGAGTAGGGTCCATCATTTCAATCTTAACCGTATCAGATGAGATTGATTTTGCTATCCCGGACAAGTATGGAATTTTGACACCTATTTTAATTTCTGCGTTGGCATTTTCAATGTCAGCAGAGAACTCTTTACCGAAATCTATATCGCTTGTATGGATTTCGCTATTCTTTGTGTCAAGGTCGAGAACTGCCATCTGAGAAGCAGGATTGCAAGAAAGTAAACAGAAATCAAGTTTCTCAATTAACTCCTTCCGATCGGTGTTTAAAACTATGTTGAGATTCTTCGGAATGACGTTTCTCCATGCGGGATACGTGCCATCTCCCACATGTTGAAATATAGTCTCAGGACCGGATTGAAATTGCAGCCATTTACCGCAATGACTTTTCGATAATGAAAACTCTTTGTCGATCAATTTGGTTGAAACATAGATGTCTTCTGGGAACGACTGACACTTTTCAAATAGCATTTTGTGTGCATCTGAAGCTACAACGTAACCTTCAGCATCAAGCAGGACGTGAGACATGATAGGTCTTAATGGGTCGTCGCCAACAAACGGGAAAGCTTTTTGGATTATATCTGCAGTTTCTTGCGTAATAGTACACATGGTCTCGTAAACACTTGGCACGTCCAGCATATTATTCACATCGCCTTCACAAATAGTAAGCTTGAATACACCTTTCGAAGACCTAATGTTAAGCTTGTCGAGGTTCTGATCGATGGAGATGTCTGAATTTTTAAGCTTCGTAGCTATTTTCAGCAGGTCTTTAAAATCAACACCACCGTTTATGCCATCAAAAATCGGATCTTTCAGGCAGTAAACTTCCATATTCAAACTTTGCAGGGCTACTGTATGCATGGCACCGTCTAATATTATCACCTTTTCAGTGATTGGAGCTACTTTCTTCTGACACATTGCTTTCTTAGCTCTATTGAGCATATCTTTAAGTTCTTTTGCTTTCATAATACGGAATATTATTTTAAGTTTTTATTGTACCATTTGATAAATATGATTGCACCTTCGAAAGCTTTTTCCTCCAAAGGTTTTTCAAGCGTACTTGTAAAGTCTTCAGACGAATGGATTCTGAATCCGATCGGGCTATCTATCCATACTTCTTGCCTGAAAATATGAATGCCAAAGCACCCAAGTATTTTAAACTCATCTGGAACTTTTGCTATCTTAATTAAGACAGGCATTATTGAATTCCAATCAGAGTAGTATTTTATGTCTTCGGATTCATCCAAGCCCATAAAGACATTAATCAATTTAACGCCCTCGGCAAGCTCCTCTTCTGTAAGAGCTTTCACCTGGACAACTGATAGTGATATTATTTCCTTAAATAATTTCACGGTTAAATGAAGCTCCACGCCTTCAACCAGCAGTATGTCAGGGCTAACGAAATCGATTAGCGTACCTTCGTCACCTTCGAACTCAAGTATAAGTCTTAGTTGATCCTCTACGCTTAGCTCACCTTCTCTCAGGTAAGGACTTGCTGCAAATATTGCTCTTCGGTTAATCATCGGTTACAGTATTATTTAAAATCTCTTTACCACCTTCTTCTAAATACCACTTGGCAAAGTCAGCACAAGCTTCAAAAGCTGCCATCTTTTTAGACGTACCCTCGCAATCAATTTCAAAGCTTGCAGGGATAACAGGAATTTGGCACATGTTATGCCAGAGAGTAATAACTGTACACTCAGGCAAGATAGATTCAATTTTATCCAAAGCAACATGCAGCCAATCCCATGAGTCATGAAATTTTGTTGTAAATGAGCTAGTCTTATCAACAGGACTAGTATACATCAGCCCGTATCTTCCATCATACCAAGACTTTATTTCTAACAGCTTAGCAATGTATTCTTCTCCTTTTAATATTTCCTGTTTAGTCATTATTTCTAATTAGTTTATAAGTGAAGTTACCCACGGATAGCCATGGGCAACGAATGATTAGTTTAAGTCTTTAAGCTTAATAGTTTTATCAGCTATCGCTTCTTTAGTCTCATTGGTTGTCATTCCAAGAAATTGGTTGCGATACTTTGCAGTTGTTGCTGAATAATCCCATTTGCTTTTATCGAGATACGTTTTTCCTTTTACTTTGGCTGCTATTACAGTTTCGTAACTCTGGAAAAATACATCACCACCGATAGTTATTATAAATTGACAAGGCACATTGTTGCCCTGATTGCTTTTCATGTTTGACACCTTCGGAAACTTTTTCATTTGATATTCTTTTTAATTTTTAGTATATATCTTAACACCCTTTAATTCAAACTCAATCCCTTCAGGTAGAGAGTTGAATTGATTCTCAGTAATAGACTCGCAAAACTTATCGAATTCTTTTTCAGTTAGGTTTTTATCGTAGTCTTTCCAGTTAAAAGTGAGAGTGTTTTTGTGATTGTAATAAATATGATTATTAAAATCAACACCTAGCTTTTTAACGATAAACAGATCTATGGCTAATTCTGTTTTAATCTTATCGATTTTACGGGCAGCATATGCTTTCAAGTCAGCTATTTTTTTAGCCTTATTGTCTGCCTTGGTTTGTATTGATCGCGCTTTCTTTTTGTCGTCGTCATAATATCCGGCAGCAACTTTAGATTCAAAATCTCTTACCAAATCAATTTCAGGAGCATTGTATTGACTTTTCTTTGAGTCATTAAGGAAGATTAATCCAGTCAGACCTTCGAGCCTCTTTATTGCAGCGTCAGCTTCATTTTTCCAATCTTTTAAAATACCTAACGATTCAAGCAGCAAGGCAAACTCTAACTTGTGCTCACTCTTGATTAGGATATCGTAATTACTTGAAGAGACTCTATAGTAGGCGCAAAACTTATCTTTACTCATAGGCTCGCCGCCTTCTTTCAGATGATAGAAGCCATTCTCGACAGCATATGTTGGAATACCTGCATAGTCACACAAATGCAGTCTTATGAAATCATCATACTTACCGTTGAATACTTTACTTATGTGGTCATGAGCAGCACCGCCGCCAACGTTTCGCCCATGCTCATATATATCGCAGACGATTGCAAAATCTTGATGTCCGGTTTTGCATTCATCGTTTAATCGAATTTTAACGGTAGTCCTTTCTTTTCCAATTGTGACTGAATCCTTATAGATTAAATTATTCGAGGTATTATTTTTGGTTGTCATTGGTTTGAGTTTTTAAAATCTAACAATCTGATTGCCAATCTTTATTATTGCGCTTGGCTTCGCTTACCAAATCACTGAGATATAAGCCATGTTTAGCGGCTTCTCTTTGTTCATAGGCGGATATAGTAATGTAGGTAGGGAATCCTTCAATAGTTCCGTTTTGAACTATGTAATCTTGATAATATGATTCCTGTTTCATGACTATGGGTGTTGATAACAGCTAATAACTTGGGCAGGCTTATTGCACCCGCACTTACATGTGTTTACATGCTCACCGCTACCGCAATAACAAAGGGAGATGCCCCAATTATTAGTGCAGTGGTTACACGCTTGATATTTTGCTTCTTCAAGTTTAGTGTCAGGAAAGTTGTCTTTAAATTCCTGCTCTGTCATTGAATAATTTTCCTTGTCAAAGTCTACGGTGACTGCACCGCAAGTACATTGAATTGCATATGTAACTTCCATGATTCTTAGTTTATGAAGTAATAAATCCCATCATGCATGAACTCGCCTACAATCCTGGCAGCATCCGCGCATTCGGTTCCAAACTTCTCTGCTATGTGAGATAAAACATTCTCATACACTTTATGTGCATACATTTCTTTTCCTAAGTCATCTACAAGAGTAAACATTTGATTTTAAGTTTTAGTTATTGAAAATTATCTTTTGTTTCCGCACATGGTGCAGATCATTTTTCCAGTTGCTTTGCTGCCCAAATAGCAGCAGATTCATGTGTACGTCCAACGCTTATTATCATACGTGAAATAGTATTTCTTTTCCCCGTATTTATTAATATAGGAGTAGATTTTTAACATAGTTTCATTTGTGCTCTTTTTAAAAGAGCGTTACAATATTATTTATCAAAGAAAATAAAGAAAGGAGCAGGTATAAACCATGCAATAATACCCAGAGGAGCAAGCCAGTTTCTAAATCCCATAAGGAACCCTTGAGAAAAACATATAGCACTGGCAAGAATAAGCACGAGACCGATTACAATGAATGCATTAATAATACGGTTTAAAGTTTCAGAATTCATTTTATATAAATTTTAGTGAATAATTTTGTGGCTTAAGCGGGACTCGAACCCGCGACCCAAAGACAATTTAATCTTTGCGCTCTACCAACTGAGCTACTAAGCCGAAAAGCTACTATCGTATGACAGTAGCTTAATGAGTATGTAAGTAAGAGAAAAAGGAATTATTTAGTTTCAGTTTTTGATTTCTTAGGCTTGGCAATTTCAATACAGTCTTTGTAATCATTGTCTGACATTTCAGATTCACCTATAACCATAATAATGTCGTTTTTAAAGGCTTCCATTGCAGCGCCTGCATTTTCCTTGTAAAGCTTGTTTTTAATTTTCAGCTTTGAGTTATCAGTCACTTGATTCATGCATTGCGCAATATCAAGCACCTTTTCGTTATTAATAGTAACAACCAAATTGAAAGGTCTTGAGACTTTGATACCAAAGTTTACAGAACTGCTATTTTGGATAGCAAGCTTTCTAAACACTGAATTAGTCACGCTTTGCGCTACTTTGCCAATGTTTAATTCTGCTTTACCGTCATATTCATATGAAACAGCTTGGATAGTTCTTAAACCTTTTTTGTCTTCTTGTGATAGTTCAAAATTTACAGTAGTTTTCATGATATTGGATTTATTTGATTAGAATTAAATTTAATTAAGCAATTACGAAATATCCTTTTCTTATAGCCTTAACAGGCAGTTGAGACTCAAAGAAAGAATCTTTTTCTCTTGACAACATGATTCTAATATCGTGCTGCATATCCTTTTCGTATTCTTTTACAAGAATAGATATTAAATCATATTTTGTAATCATGATAATAAAGTTTTGCGCTCTTTTCTAAAGAGCAATACCAAAATAATATAGTAGGCTTGACAGTAACAAACTGTATAAAGATCACATTGCATAAACAGTAGATAGTAGACGCAAAGCCTTTCAAGCCATGTAATTAAAGTTAGGGCGTAAATCATTTTACACCCATGACCGTTCTTTTGGTTCTTAGAATTCCTGTAAGGTCTAACCTTAATTCATTTACCCCCTACCAGAGTAATCAACTTAATTGTTATTTCATAGGGTGTGAGAGTTTTGTTTTAAGTCCATTATAGACTCGATACCGATTTAAAACAATGCCTTCATTGCAAAAAACCCCTTTTCTATATGTCAAAGAACGTACGATATTAATTATCCTGATTAAATCCGCGGTAAATGATATTTAGAACACTATGAATAAATATAATTCCTTTCGGATGAAATGTAAACAGACAAGAAATAAAGAACGATACAGAAGTGTAAAAATCCCTTTGTGGGGTGTTTCGTTGTTCTGTGTTGCTAAGGTGCGACGAAAAGATTTAATACGCAAAATTACTTAAATCATTGATAATTAATGATAGTAACAAAAAGGTACTAAACAATAATTACACAGTTGACACGTACGAACGTCATATTTACATGATCTAGATAAGAAATACAAACAACACATTAATAAATAGTTACATGTAGAATGAGCTACAAAATGATAAATAGACAGACTAAAAACAGCCGTAAAACACAAAAACAAATTGCTATGTGAAAATAATTTAAAAATAATTGACAATTAATTTGAGTATCCCAGTAACAATAGGGCGTACAGAGATATCACACAATTTGTAAATTATCACACAAGTATAAGAGAACAAACAAATAACACTATAATATAATAGAACAAGAATGACCATCAATTCAAATACTCCAAACAGTTAAGCAAGTAGTCATCCACTAATAGAGAGTAAAGACAATACAATACAAAGAATAACACTAAAGAGTATAACACAAACCCAGGGCAACATACCAGTACAACACGAAAGCACCACGACACAACAGGAACGAAGACACAAGACAACGAAAGACCATAATAAAATAAGGATAAGGGGAGGGATGACGGGATAACGAGGGAGGACGGGATATGTCACGATTTAATAAGGATGAGAAGGAAAAGACTGTGGGAAGGGAGGAATTCCCCTAATCAGTATCCCCTTAAGCAGAGTAGCTCCCATAATTTCCCTAAATTTCTCACCACAAACTCGCATAACACACAATATTGTACCAAGTAGACAATAGTATTTGGGTGAGTAGTGAAAAAAATACAGACCATTTGTAAAAGTATTAGATATCTACACATAATATCGAGATAGAGTATCATTTCCGCGCGAATAAGGCAGTCAATCAGATTAGGTAATATGTGCAGAGTTGGTGGATAGTAAGTAGTCCATCGCCACCAATACCCCATGAAAAAAGGTAAAAAAGTATAGAAATGAAACGGAAAAGCGGATGGATAGGAAAGGGGTGGGGGTACTTTCGGAAGTGGAAGAGAGGGCTGGGAAACGCATTAGGGTACTCTCAGCCTATTCAAAATTTCATTTTTCCCATTCCCTAACACTTCCTTCTTCACTCTTTCCAAGTCCATTTTCCACCTTAAAAGTGGTCTATTCTCTCCATTTCTCCATTTAATCCTGATTATTGTTTAATTCAGCGTGAAATCCTCAGAATAGGAATTGAGTATTCATGGGGGTTGAATTAAAAGTTCCCCGAGGTGGGATAAAAGAGTGTTATTTTCGATTATTGATAAGTGTACTACTATTTATATTGGATCTAATCTATTGGTGCCGTATATTTGTGACGTTATCATTTTAAAAGTAAATTATCATTAAAAGGATGAATAGATATGAAAAGAGTGCAGAGTACTTGTTTGAGCGAGATTGATCCATCTGGAATAAAGCCTTCGGTTCTAAAATATTGTGTAGATCAAACGGGAATAGATAGGAAGCTAGGTTTTGATTTTGGAGAAACGGTGCTTAATATGCCTGAGATCCCAATCCACAGTATGCCAACTAATATGCCAGATATGCATATGTATCGTATTGCTGCGCACGTAATGAGCGAAAATGAATACATAGAAGTACGTGAATGTATTTCTGCGCTACTGTGTAGTGATGATCTATCTAAATACGACAAGGTTGTTCTTGATAAGATTACGCATATTTTGGATGGTAAAGTAACGTTATAATTAAAAGGAGGATAATTATGAATAGAATGAAAGGAGTATTTGTATTGTGGAATGAGCGTGCTAAACTCACAGGAGTGTTTGCGCTTGACGTTGATAAGTATGAGGACCAATTGGATTTAATGCAGTTGGAGACCGGTTGTGAATTAGAAGTGGTGTTTAAGTCGCCTGGCATACCTAAATGCAAAAAGTACATTTCCGATACGCTAGTTAATATGAATCATTACCGTACCTACGGTGGTTGGTTCGATATCGACTGTGTAGATATTCAATGGTTGTTCGCAGACCTTCTTGTTTTCGATTTTAATAATGCATCTGCTGTGGCAGGAAGGTTCGGGATTACGATGCGAAGTGCTTATAGGATGTGTGGAGTTAAATACATTCCAGGATCAGAATTGTAATTTATTTGAATTATTTTTTTTTAAAACAAAGAAACACTATGAGTCTTAGCGATAACATAAATAAAGCATTGAATCTCGTTCCAGATAGTTTTATTGCCTACTACACAACAAATCATGAATATGACACTATTACTATTATGCATCGCTACGGTGTTTGTATGTGTCGAATATCATGGTATCACAATGATGACGAAGAGGTGATACTTGATTCTTTGGATGTGTCCAAGGCTTTCAGGCGTAAAGGCTATGGATTGATGCTTCAAGAGCTTCGGGAAGCCATGGGCATTGCTTTAGGTGCAAAAAGATCAACGCTATGGGCTGTTGATGGCTGGGTCCAGAAGTGGTACGAAAGGCGAGGTTATAGGTTTTGTGAAAATGACCATCCATGGATGAAGAAGAACTTGGTATAGTTTATATTGATTCTAAGTTAATGGTGTAGTAAATTTGTTGTAAATAAATACTTTAAGCACATGAAAGATCAAGTTTTAATTGACAGAGACAAACTGCAAAAGCTAGAGAATGAAAACGTAAAGCTAAGAGCTGTTGAGAATTTAATTGACAACGGCAAATTCCTTGTGATAGATGGATCTGTCAGGAATCATGTTCATGTTGTCGGCTACGGATCTGTTGATGTAGTGTCTGACATTAGGATAGTTGGAAAGAAAAATATCCTTAATGATATAAAGAAGTGTGTTTACAGCGAAGTTGAGACTGAGTTTATTAAAGAGACTGATATCTTGACTGCTGAGATAAGCAGACTTAAAGCTGAGCTAAATAAGCCATTATGGAAGAAGATATTAAAAATCGATTAATACTTAAGCTATGTTAGAATACATCAAAGGCGAACTGGTGGACCTACAGCCAGATTCAGTGATAGTAGAAACAGGTGGATTAGGATACCTGGTAAACATCTCAAATGACACCTCCGAGTTTCTATCTACTTTTAAAGCTGCCAAGCTTTATCTACATGAAGTGATAAAGGAAGACTCTCATAAATTATACGGATTCTACGGTAAGGAAAGCAGGAGTGTTTTCAGGTTGTTAATATCGGTATCAGGTATAGGTGCCAATACTGGCATGACGATACTCTCCGGAATGACTACGAATGAGGTCAAGATTGCCATCTCTTCTGGTGACGATAAATCTTTCGTAAAAATCAAAGGCATAGGTGCCAAGACTGCCAAGCGTATTGTTGTGGAGCTTGCAAAGAAGGTTGGAGAAGATGATTTATCAGACGTACCTAATATTAATCATACTGGTGAAATGAAAGCTGTAGCCATGAATGCATTGGTGCAGCTCGGATTTCTACTTGAAGATATCGTGCCAATTGTTGATGAAATATTAAAATCAGAAGAACCGAAAAATTCAGATGAATTAGTAATGCTTGCAATTAAGAAACTTTAATTGTATTAACACCAATCGAATAAAAGCCCTGCTATTTTAGTTGGGCTTTATTTATATTGCTTCTAATGTAATTGTGTCTTAATTTTGTTACTGAAGATTAATTTAAAGAACTAACGTATGAAAAACCATGAATATGGATGGCTATTGCCGATTAAACAATGCAATTTGAGCCACACGCTAAAGCCAGGCTTAGAGTTATCCGAAGGGCGTATTACTGTCTCAGACTACATTGAGTATATGAAGTCTGATGATCCAAATTTTAAACTAAAAATGAATTTTAACAAGGAGGCTGATATGATTACTGAACGAAAACAAAGACTTAAAAAACTCAACACGAAAGCATTAGAGCTTTTCCTTAAAGATGCAAAAGAAGATGTGGATACAATAACTAAAGAACTCGAAAGAAGAGAGAAATGTGGAAAAATTATTGTACAGGCTGCTATGGGTATCCAAAACGGATCATTGCTTGATGAAAACTCACTGGTAAGAACAGAGCCACACGAAATGCATGCGGAAGGATTATGCTCTGAGCAGCCAAGCAAGGATTCAGTATTTTACTACATTGCCTCGAAAGGCTACGCTTCCACAAATATTGATGTTTGGTACGATGATTACCAGAAAGTATGGAGATGGACCTGCGACATCTATAAACCTTTCTAGCCATGACTAAAGAATGTCCAGAGTGCCTATATCCAATGGATAAGGTTGTGATTAAAAAAGGAAGTAAGTGGAAAAGGGAAATTGCCAATATGGTTTGTCTCTTATGCAACCACTCAGAGAGAACCGTAGGTCACTATGAGTACGAAAGAGCATGTAATATTAAAGAGGAAGGTGATTATCTAAACGAATAATTGATATGAAAAAGTTTGCTTTAATAGACGATAAAGACCAGATAGGTAGAAATTATCTTGTATCTGCCGGTTATTTGTGTGAAGAACACAAGGATAAATTACTGCGTAACGATTGGGATCATATGGAGGATGATTTCAGATACACTAATTTTACAGCAGGAGAGTTGTTAAATTTCGAATTTAAGATTCTGATAATGCCTGAAGGATTGAACAGGCTGAAAGAGCTTGCGCCAGTTAAGAACTCAAATATGGGTTGTTATAGTAGTAAAACAGAGTAGGAAATATTAAAATATTGTGAAGTATGGAAAGAAATAACAGGAATAGAACCCCCGATGCGGTGACGATGGATATATTCTCAATGGTTCCAGATGAATCGTTCGATGGATCGCATCATCAACCAGATTACGATGAGTTGCCAGATTTTGCAAATGAAGACGATTGGGATGAGCTCCCAGACTTTGAAGAAGAAACGAAAGAGTACGATATTAAAGCCAGACTTGAAGCTGTTCATTCTCAAATGCGTCGCGGTTATATTTCTGCTTACCTCATATTAAATCCTAAGTTGTCAATTGATGAATTCGACACCAGGACCAACACTGACTATATAAAGTGGGTGTACAACAAGCATAATGTGTTTTGTGATGCACATGGCATCAACAGAAAGAAGAATGGTTACACTGCTAAAAATATAATGGATTTCGAAGACTTCCTTTATTCCGAAATAGATCCGCTTGTTATTTGAATTCATTCTAAAGTAATTAATTAGTATTTTACACAAAAATCAGAAAGTCGCAAAACATGGAGAAGATTAATTTAGATAACATCAGTAGAAATGAATTTAAAGGTATGATCCTAAGATATAGCTTAAATGGGAATGTGCTGAGGTGGTACTACTGCCGGGCAGAACAGAGGGGCTTAATCGTAATGGATTGATTATGGAAAAATCGGAATACGTTAAACTTCAGGAAAGCGACGAGGTTCGTGAAATTAAATCCAGACTTACAGGACGACAATACATTGTAATACCTGGACGCGGTGACATTGTGTATGTCGGCAACAGATCCACTCTTAATCCATGTGTTTTTAAAGATGAGATCAGATACATTCAAAAACGTATTGGTGATTATGAGTATATTAATGTGTACATAGAAGGTCTTGGAGGAATAATTGATTTTTTTGACGAGATAATTCATTTTCAAAAACCTTTCAATATTGAAAATCAACCTATTGATGAGTCAGAAGAAGTATATTTGATGTGTTCAAATATGATATACTGTCGGGAAGTAAAGGAATAAAAAGAGGGAAGCTTAAACGCCTCCCTCTTTTTCTTTTATAACCATAGGTCCAATTGGCTCATCATTTTCAATTTTGCTAGGTCTGGGTTTTAGCGGCTTCTTAAACTCCTCATCTATATATGCACAGATTGGAGCAGATACAAAAAACAAGAACCCTTCCTGTGGATTTCTGATTATATCCTTAATCTTGGCAGCTTCATCCTCATTTATTTTAACCGGTTCAAGATTATGAAATCCTTTCCCATAGTCAAGCATTTCATACGAGTCAGCCTTTTTGAAGATCATGTTAGCTGCTTGCTTAACAATAGTCTTCATCTGTTCCTCATTGTACTCGACTTCGTTGATGTCTGTTATTTTAACATCCATTAAATTGATAGTTCTTTTCATTTTTAGTGAATTTTGATTATTAAAATTAATTTTTATTTTCTACTGCTTCATTAAATTCAATTATCGCAGCATACCAATTTATTTTATACTTATTATTCTCCAACTGGCTTTTTGGAGTAACAAACTCATGATCCGTATATCTTGCATCAAGAGGAATCTTTTTCTCTCTCAATAGTAATTGATCCATCTCATTAATAATACTTCGACCTCTGACCGTAAGGCGGTACTGAACACATCTTCTGTAATTCATATTATGCCCCTCCCATCGCTCAATATACTTACGATCCTCAAATCTTATCATCTGAGCCGCCACTAGTCTTCGACCATATTTATTTGGAGCATCCAAAAACTCTTCTTTCCCAAAAGTTCGATTAAGTCTGCCAAGTCGCATTAGCGTATTTAGATCAATAATGCTTAGCTTTGTTTTTCTGAGCATGTACTCTTGAATCACAGGCATGTAAGCAGCAATGTGAACATCGTTCCTACTACTGCCAAGTCTCTTAAGTTTCTTTTTGTACCATTTAAACTTTCTCATTTTAGAAGTGGTGTCTGGTTTGGCGTAATAGTGCCTTTTTTGATGTTTACTTGACGCCATATTGGTTATTCTTGTTTCATAAATGATATAAAGATAAATGTTTTATGCCATATAATCAATAATATATGCACGTAAATCCCTATATTTGCTATATGGAATTATTCTAAATTAGCGATCATGAGCGAAGAGCAAAGAAATTACGGAAATAAACTAATTTTTGAATTAACTGACAGGTTTTTTGGAGTTGCGGTAGACGACAATTCATATAATTACCCCTTATCTACATTGGTTGATTTTCTTAATCAGAATCTTGACTTTAGTGGCGGAGAAGGCGATGTTAATTTCCGTGTCATAGATTACGGTAACACATCTTTATCTATTGTAGACTCAACCAATCTAGCCGATCCAATAATAGTAACTGGGAGTGATATAGTAATCTTCAAAAGGAGTGATCCAGTAAGAGGTGAGATATCCGCATTGCTTGTATCCGGTGAGGGGACCTATGGTAGTGGAGCCACGCAAATATCAGAGTCAGATCTTCTTTTCTTCGAAAGGGGATTTGCTTCTTCAGATGTCAATCATGACGAAACTACGAACTTTGTTCAGAATGAGCACATAGAGCCAGATGCTAATAGTTTGGTTATCGAAGGTGGAGTTCTTGTTGTGAAGAAAGTTAATGATCATACGGTAGAGTCGGATGTTCCTGCAGATGCCGAATTTACAGATACTCAGAATCCATTATCTGATACACCTACATTAAACGACTCAGGTACGGCAGCAAGTACAGTAGCTACGAATGTTTTAAATACAGATATTCAAAATCACATAGGTGATTCATCAAACCCACATAATGTTTTAGCTACTCAAATAAGCGATTTCCAAGCCCAGGTATCACTGAATTCTGATGTCGTACTAAATACAGCGTACAGGAATGTAGGACATGTTCCTTTGTCAGAAAAGGGTACACCAAACGGTGTTGCTACTTTGGATGGATCTGGACTTGTGCCTGTGTCTCAACTACCTAGTTTTGTGCAGGCTGATTGGGATGAAACAGATCCCTTGGCAGGCGCATTCATTCAAAATAAACCTTCCGATGTAACCAATCTATCTATTCATAGCACAGATGAACTTACTCAGGGTCTTACTAATTTATATTATTCTAACACATTAGTAAGTAATAATGCTGATGTGTTAGCCAATACTAACTATAGAGGTGTAGGACATATTCCATTGTCTCAGAAAGCTGCCATGAATGGCGTAGCTCCTCTTGATGGCAGTGGAATAGTTCCATCAATACATCTTCCTGCTTTTGTTGATGAGATTGAGGAGTATGCGAGCTTTTCGTCATTCCCTACCACTGGTATTGCCAATATAATATACTTGGCGCTAGACTCAAATCTAACGTACAGGTGGAGTGGTAGTGTGTATGTATTGATAAGCCCCTCAGATGTTGATTCGGTATTCGGCAGAATAGGCTCAATAATTGCTACAATAGGTGATTATACAACTGATCTTGTAACTGAGAATGGAGGAGTATTGTATTTCACGAACCAAAGAGCAAGATTAGCTATAGATGCTACAGGTGATCTGTCATATAATTCAACCACAGGAGTTATAAATTATACTGGTCCTACTGACTTATCATCATTCTCAAATGGTCCTGGATATTTAACATCTGGAACTGCCATGGATCTTACAACAAATCAATCTGCTGATGGAATAAAGACGTTTATTAAGCAAGCTATATTTAATAATAGCATAAGAATACCATTATCACCGACAAGCGGATATGTACTCACTACGGATGCTGCTGGTAATGGGACTTGGCAGGCGCCAACAGGAGGTCATGATCCTGTTACGATCTCAGGACAGAGCTATTTGTCGTTAATTGGGCAAAACATAAATGCTCTTCAGGTGAATTTGACATCGCACGTAACGGGAATCCTTCCAGTATTAAATGGAGGAACCAATAGTTCAACTGCGTCTGGTGCTAGAATTAATTTAGGGTTAGCCATAGGAAGTGATGTTCAGGCATGGGATGGTGATCTAGATGCTATTGCAGCACTAGCTGGAACCTCTGGACTATTGAGAAAAACTGCTGTAAATACATGGTTATTAGATACATCTGATTATATAACTGGAAACGAAACAATAACTTTATCAGGAGATGTTACTGGATCAGGAACAACTTCTATTGTAACTACCGTAGGTGACGATTCTCACAATCACACATCTAGTACTATAACGTTGGCTAGCACAGATTTAACTGACACTGTAGACTTAATTAGATTTGCAGACGTAGATGATATGCCTGTGGACGGGGCTACGACCATTCCAATAAGTTCTAATTGGGCATTTGATCATACTGCAACTACAAATGCTCATCATGATTTAGTGACAATTACAGGAGAAGACTATGTATCATTATCTGGACAGCAAATTACTTTTAGTGATATAGATTTGACTTCTAATGTTACAGGTATTCTGCCTAATACAAACGGAGGGACAGGGATTAATAATTTTGCATTATCTGATGATCCTGAATTAAATATTAGTACAACTGCTGCGTCTACTATTGCAACAAAAACTCTTAACGATAGGAGAATTGAGCACACTGAAAACGAAGATTACCCTGAAAACTACAGGGTATTATCTACTCGTGAAGATAATGTTTTGAAAGATGCTGCGAATGATAGGGATGCACAATTGCTTCTACCAATAACATCGGTTGATGCAACGGCTGTATTTTCATTTACCGACTTATCTGGCATAACAATTATTAGTTATTCAGGCGATCAGGTATTATCTATTTCTGGGAATGACATAATATCAAGTGGTGTTGGTAACGTCCATTCATTGTTGTTAAGTAATGGAGATTCCTATCCATTACCCCACCTCGGATACGGCTACGACTCTAACGGAGATGCTGTAGAATTAACAGTAAGTGGTGGAGTAACAGAAGGATATGATGAGAATGGAAGTACTCATTTACTTGATAAAGGCGCTATTGCCAGGAATCCTGAGTTAGTTGTTAATGGTGGATTTGATACCGATACTGATTGGAATAAAAATCCGAATTGGACAATAGATAATGGTGTCGCAATTGCTGATGGTACTACTTCCGAAAATATAAATCAAGGTCCTGATAATGCTATTATAGGTGAGTCATATATTATAAGTTTTGATATTGTATCATTAAGTGCGGGGCAGTTTTACGCAGCTTACGGGGGTGGTAATACAGCTGCATTTGATACAATAGGAACCCATACAGACATAGTAAAAGCTGTAAGTACAACTAGAGCAAAAATTGTTGCTAGAAATTTTGCAAATGGTTCAGTTGATAACATATCAGTAAAACTAGCAACCCCAGACTACATTCCAAACAACAATGAAGGACAAGCAATACTTCCTCTAGTTGAAGGTGATACGTTCATAGCTGGTTCAGAAGAAATTGGAACCAACACTACTACTTTCATTGAAAGATTGTTCGAGACAGGTAATACTAATCCAAGTCAACTAATTTGGGATAAGTCTAACGCTTTAATTTGGAAACAAGTAGTTAGGGATTCAGATTTTTATGATGCAGTTAACACGGGTGATTGGCATAACTCAGAGTTGAATCAAGCTTATATTGACGAGAATGTGGAGGTTGCTTATGCTGATTTGATAACTATCGTTCAGAAAGATGGGCAATTTGAAAGTGTTACTTATAGTGATGATTTGGTTAAGATTCTCAATCGAAATCCTCACAATATTATTGCTTCGGATATTCCTGACTTAGAATCAACCATTCATGCTTCGGCAGTAGATATTGCATTAAACATGATAACTGATCCTAATTTGAATGGTACTGATCTTACAACTGATGTAAGAGGTATTCTTCCTGTAGAGAACGGTGGTACAGGCATTAATAATTTCGATGTAAATTTTATTGCTAGAACTAATGTTGGTAATCTATTTTTAAACAACAACACTTTCGATAATAGTTCAGAATTGCCTTTATCGTTAAGACGTTTAGGTTCTGCATTAGGAGCTGTTGGTATGGATTTCACTAACGATTCTGGAACATCAAAAATTGTAGCAAACCATAATTCCATTACATTAAGTCCAGGATCAACCAATGATTTTATAGTAGGAATATCAGATGTTACTTATAAAGGAGATTTGGTCTTTAATGCTGGTAATTCAAATTTAAATACAGTAGATTGGACTGCTAAAGATTTAGTTGCAGAGACAATTCAGCTAATAACAGGTGCTACTGATGGATATATCCTAACATCTGATGCAAGTGGAAATGCTACATGGCAAGTGAATGCTGGTATAAGTACTCCTGCACTGCAAGAAGTTACCACAGAAGGGGCTACTACTGATGTATTCACTGTTTTTAATGGTGGAATTAGTAGTTCGACTGGTACTAAGACAAGATTTGGATTCAATGCTGCATCGGTAGGAACAGGAAGTAATACAACAGCATTTGGATATAAAGCTGGAGAGGATAGTACCAATGGTTTTTCATGGACTGCTATTGGTTCTTTTGCTGGTGCTTCAAATACTACTGGTGATGCATGGGTCGCAGTTGGACGATCATCCGCAACATCAAATACAAGTGGCGATAACTTTGTTTCCATAGGTGCTGCATCTGGTCAATACGTTGCACTTAGTAGTGGTTATATTACAATTGGACATCAAGCTGCTGATTCACTAAATGGTGGCGGGAATGCTACATCTATTAGTAATTCGGTATATATTGGGAAAGATACAAAAGTATCAGCTAATGGAGTGACAAATGAAAATGTATTTGGATATGGTGCATTAGGTGGTGGAATTAATACAGTTACTCTTGGTAACTTAAGTGTACTGGAGGTTATTACAACTGGAGAATTTAATAGTTCAAACGCCTCCCCATTAGCATCGTCGCCAGGAGGAATACCAGCTACTAATGGTTATGCTTTAATAGCCGATGGTTCTGGCGGATCAAGTTGGACTTCAATAAGTACAGGTACTCCAACATTACAAGAAGTTACCACTGAGGGTTCTACTACATCTGTGGTGACAAACTTTACAGGTGGTATCACAAGTACATTTGCTACAGCTAGTGAAAGATTTGGCTTTAATGCGGGAGTTAATACTACTGGTATATGGAACAGCGCATTTGGTTATGAAGCTGCTACACTAACTACAAGTGGGCAATTGTATACAGCAATTGGTTATCGTGCTGGTGCGTCTAATATTACAGGAGGATCATGGACAGCTATTGGGTCTAGAGCTGGTGAGAATATGACTACTGGCGGGTCGTGGACATCAGTTGGTCAATCATCTGCCAGGAGTATGATTACAGGTTCAAATTGGACTAGCGTAGGCGGTGATGCTGCTGGAAAAATAACTACGGGTAATAATTGGGTTGCCATAGGTACTGCTGCTGCATTAAAACTTAATGATAATAATAATAATGCAACGGACTTTACTAATTCAACATATATTGGATCAAGTACTAAGGTTTCAGAAAATGGTGTAGATAATGAAACTGTAATAGGTTATAATGCTGAAGGTGCTGGGTCTAATACAGTTAGATTAGGGAATACATCAGTGACAGATGTTCATTCATCTGGTACATTCAATAGTTCTAACGATTCACCATTATCATCTTCTCCTGGTGGCACTCCTGCTGCTGATGGAAATGTATTGACAGCAGATGGATCAGGGAATTCAAGTTGGGAAAGTATTGATGTATTTAAAAAAGCAACACAGACATTAACAGGAACTGCACCAACCTACAATTGTTCTACTTCTGTTAATGCAGGAATTACTTTATCTGGGAATACTACAGTTACTTTAACTAACTTGGTTGATGGTATGAGTGGTAACTTTAAGATCACACAAGATTCTGGTGGAAATGGTTATACATTAACCCTATCTCCGACACCAAAAGTTATAAACGGTGGTAGTGGAACAATAACACTAACCAATACTGCAAATGCAATAGATATACTCTCCTGGTGGTATGATGGAACTACATTATTTACAACCTATGGATCAAACTATAATTAATATGAATCAATTATTTTACGGACATAATCAACGAAGAGATAGATGGCAGATATCAACAACAGTCTATAATTCTGTAAATTACACTGATGGAACTGTAGATATGGAAGGTTTAACGTTTAAAAGTGATGGATCTGCATTTTATGTAATTGATGACATTATAAACACTGTGATAAAATATGATTTAACAACCAACTGGGATTTAAGTGGAGGTATCACCAAATCAAGTGATTTATTTTTGTTAACCAATACAACTAGAGGAAGGAGTATTTATATAACTCCTGATGGAATACACATGTATATTACTGACTATACTGGAACAGTATCTTGTGATCATTATACGATGAGTACTCCGTGGCTGCTAACATCTGCAACATATTCAGATCAATTTATTTCACCAACTAGTGTAATATATTCTCCATTTGTAACGAATGATGGTTTATTAATGTTTTTGACAGAGATTAATGGTGATGTGCGCAAATACAACCTGAGCACACCATATAATGCATCTTCTGCTACGTTAATAGCTACCGAATTTCGCGCAAGCGGATGGAGTACTACAGCATCTGGATGGAATCCTAACGGACTCCAACTATTCAGTATAAATAATAATATTCTTAACATAGATCAATTTGATTTTACAACACCATTTGAGATATCTAATTTAGCAATATCAGATGATACATATGATTTATCTACCCCTATAGTCATTTCTTTTGGGTTGTTTTTCAAACCTGATGGAACTCGATATTGGGTTGTAGATTCATCTGTAAATACGGTCTATCAGTTTGATTTGGCGTAATATATTATTTGAATACTCAATAGGATTAATTGTCGGTTTTTTCATATCTTTATAAATAAAATTAATAACTAATAAAAAAAATCATTATCATGGTAGTACAAGAAAAGTTACACGCGTGCCAAGATCAGGAAGAGGATGATATAAATAATAATGGAATAGAAGAGACAGAAAGCGAAGGTAGACCGCCAGGAACTCACAGATAACCTATGAAAAAATTTGTATTATCCATGATGTTTTGGATACTTTCATCTATAATCTTTGAGAGCTTGTGTAAAATTGGAGATCCGCAATTATGGACTGCCTTTTTTTACACAGCCCAAGCATTATTTATATACATGCTAATAAAGCTGACAAAGAGTTTAATTCTAAGTGATAAATATAATAAATTGTTTAACATAGCATTTATTTACTTGTATATTAGATTTGCTTATGAAATTTCAATGCTCTTCAAAATAATAGTTGACAGCACACTTAATATCATTTTATGGGATGTGATTTCAATGATAACATTCTTGACAATAACAGTAATTTATTTAAACATAGACCAT
>Ga0193958_1000043_pt1 | contig 72750 bp, 66 predicted proteins | sample FB_1_MG_FD_140320 | JGI IMG/M metagenome (GOLD analysis project Ga0193958, IMG submission 140320) | Microbial mat bacterial communities from the Broadkill River, Lewes, Delaware, United States - FB_1_MG | ecosystem: Environmental > Aquatic > Freshwater > River > Microbial mats | place: USA... | reverse complement strand
CGGCTTGGAGCTGGCAAAAACAATGACCGAGCGTTTGCAACTTGCTGAGCTGAATTTATCAGCAGGCAAAAAAGCTAAGCTCTCTACGGCTTATGAACCTGCATTTAATTATTTAATCAATGGTTTGCATTTATTACCTGATAGCAAGTGGCAATCACATTATCAACTAAGCTTAACCTTGCATGAAGAGGCAACGGAAACTGCTTATTTGAAAGGTGATTTTAATAAAATGGCAGAACTTGCTGCAATTACCTTGGATGAAGCACAAGATTTACTGGATCAGGTGACAACCTATGAAATAAAAATCCAAGCGTGTATGTCACAACATAAACAACTGGAAGCAGTGCAAACTGCATTAATTATTCTTAAATTACTGAATATTCACTTCCCTGATAACCCCAATCAATTGGATACCTATATTAGTTTAGGGATGACTAAATTTTCATTAGCAGGTAAGAAAATCGAAGATTTTATTCATTTACCTGAAATGACTGATCAAAAAACCATTGCCGTAATGCGTATTTTAGCCAATATTTGGGCACCTGCTTATCAAGCTGTACCCAAATTAATGCCTTTGATCGTCTTTAAGATGTTGAAGTTATCATTAAAATACGGAAATTGTGAAAACTCCACTTTAGCTTATGCATGGTATGGTTTATTACTATGCGGTATTGTTGGTGATATTGAAACAGGGCATCGTTTTGGTAAGTTAGCATTAGAGTTACTTGAAAACTATAATATTAAATCCTTAAAATCTCGCCTATATTTTGTACTCAATACATTTGTACGTCATTGGAAAGAGCCTGTTGATGAAACCTTAGCCCCCTCATTAGAAGCTTATCACTGTGGTTTAGAAACAGGGAGTTTTGAGTTTGCCGCTTATGCTGCATTAGTGTATTGCCATCATTCTTTTTTAGTCGGTAAAGACTTAATAAAACTTGAAAAAGAAATGCCAATGTATAGTGAAGGCTTACGGCAAATAAAACAGGAAATTTCATTAAATTATAATGAAACCTTTCGGCAAGCTGCGTTAAATTTACGGGGTTATGGCAGTGGTGAACCATTTGTTTTAAAAAGTGATTTTTATGATGAAGACAAAATGCTACCGTTCTACTTTAAAACAAATGATCGCACTGCAATTTTCTTCTTATATATTAATAAATTAATTTTATGCTGTCATTTTCATCAATACGAAGAAGCGATGAAAAATGCAGAGGAAGCAGTAAAATACCTAGATGGTGTGATCTCTTTATTAGTGGTACCACAGCTTTATTTTTATGATTCTTTAGCACGTATTGGACTCCTTTCACAATGTGATGATAAGTCTTTATGTAAAAAACAATTTAAAAAAATTACGGCTAATCAGAAAAAAATGAAAAAATGGGCACATCATGCCCCGATGAACTACCAACATAAATATTTACTGATTGAGGCAGAACGGGCTCGTTTAGCAAAAGAAGATAAAAAAGCCCATGAGTATTATCAAAGTGCCATTCGTTTAGCCCATCAACATGAATACTTAAATATTGAAGGTTTAGCCTATGAATTAGCTGCAAAATTTTATGCGGCTAATAATGATGATGTGAATAGTAAGCATCATCTGCATAATGCACATTATACCTATCAATGCTGGGGAGCTATTGCAAAGGTTAAGTATTTAGAAGAGCATTACCCTGAATTAGCAAATAGTGCTGAAAATAATACATTAATGGGTACAAACCATACCATTATTTCTCATAATAGAAATAGTACGCTCAGCCACCCATTAAAAACTTTATCTACAAAAACAACATCTAATGCACCTAATAATGGGAGTAATGTATTAGATTTGGCGAGTATTTTAAAAGCCACCCAAGCCTTAACAGGGGAGATCATGTTAGATCGCCTGTTAGAAAATATGATGGGTATTCTGCTGGAAAATGCAGGGGCACAGCGGGGCTTTTTAATTTTAGATCATGATGGTCAGTGGGTGATTGAAGCAAAAGGGGTGATTACTGATACAGAAAATGATATTCAAGTTTTACAATCCTTACCTTTGATTGTCAATAATGAATCTCATGTTCCCTTTACCCTCATTAATTATGTGGGACATACGAAAGAAGATATTGTTATTCAAAATGCATTGGAAGAGGAACGTTTTAACCGTGACCCTTATGTGGTGAAATATAAACCTAAGTCAATTTTATGCTCCCCTTTATTAAATCAGGGTAAATTGACGGGGATGTTATATGTTGAAAATAACTTAACCATTGGAGCATTTACCCCTGCACGTTTAGAAGTATTACAAGTCTTATCAACTCAAGCCGCTATTTCTATTGAAAATGCACTGTTATACAAAACCTTAGAGCAAAAAGTAGAAGAGCGTACATCGCAACTTGAGCAGGCTAATACAGAAATCACCAGTCTTAATCAACGTTTAGAAGCAGATAATCATACTTTAATTGAGGCACGCCAAGCAGCAGAAGATGCTGCAAAATCAAAAGCACAATTTCTAGCCAATATGAGTCATGAAATCCGTACTCCCATGAATGCGGTGATTGGTATGACAGATTTATTATTGGAAACAGAATTAAGTAGTGAACAACAAGATTATGTGAGTACAGTGCAAAATAGTGGAGAATCACTATTAACACTTATTAATGATATTCTTGATTTCTCAAAAATTGAAGCAGGGAAACTAGATTTAGAGAGTAATGATTTTACCTTAATGGAATGTGTGGAAGCTTCTTTAGAGTTAGTTGCAAATAATGCTGCGAATAAAGAGCTCAACCTAGTTTATAGCTTAGATGATAACTGTCCTGATGTAGTTGTGGGAGATATTACACGCGTACGACAAATTATTGTTAATTTATTAAGTAATGCGGTGAAATTTACCAATAAAGCGCAAGGGAGTGTCACAGTTTCAGTACGCAAATTAAAGTGTAATGAACAATATTGTGAGCTTCAATTCTCTGTATCTGACTCAGGGATTGGGATTCCTAGTGATCGTATCAATCGTTTATTTAAAGCATTTAGTCAAGTAAGCAGTTCTACAACCCGTCAATATGGCGGAACAGGTTTAGGCTTAACAATCTGTAAGCGTTTGAGTGAATTAATGCACGGGCGTATTTGGGTTGAAAGTACTGAAGGGGTTGGCTCAACTTTTCATTTTACAATTAAAGTAGAAAGTAAAGAAGATAAAACTTACCATTATTTAAAAACCCCCCATCCTTTATTGAAAGGTAAACGTTTATTAATTCGTAGTACTGTCACACCTATTGTAGAAAATATTGAAAAATATGCACAATTGTGGGGAATGGAGAGCTGCCATTTTCTTGATAATACCGCCATTGCTGAAGCATTAGAACGGGGCGAGCGTTGGGATATTGCAATGATTGATAATAATACCCCTGAGAAAGAGAATAAGGAGTTTTTACAAAAACTTATTCATAGCCAACAAGAGAAAAATACGGCTTTAATCTTGTTAACCTCTTTATATCGCTCTCATTATAAGCAGTTTTATTTTGATGAATGTTTAGTTAAGCCTATGCGCCCAGTTAAATTACACAAATTACTATGTAATTTATTAGCAACAGAAGCAGAAGGACTGATGGCATCCCCTGATACTTATATGACAACACAAGCTAAAAAATCTAAAAAGCCTTCTTTTTCTGCTGCTGGAAGTAAAATTTTATTAGCAGAAGATAATGTTGTTAACCAGAAAGTTGCCACACTTGTTTTAAAACGGTTTGGGTGTGATATTGATATTGCAAATAATGGTTTAGAAGTGCTGGCAGCCCTGCAAAGCAAGCAGTATGATCTAATTTTGATGGATATACAAATGCCTGAGATGGATGGGTTAACGGCAACAAAAGAAATTCGCCGTATTTTTACAGGAAAAGCATCCCCCACTATTGTTGCAATGACTGCCAATGCTATGCAAGGTGATCGAGAAATGTGTATTGAAGCAGGAATGGATGATTATTTAAGTAAACCTATTCGTCATGAAGAGTTAGAACGGGTATTACTCAAATATGCGCAAGTATCCACACAAGAAAATATAGCAACACCAGATTAATATCAGTAGTTAATTACTGATTTCAACTCATTACAACGCTCTGCGTTGTAATGCAGCCTTGGATGCTCCGCGTCCTCCCCTCTAAGCTAACACCTTGGTAGCTTTCAGCAAGATGACGCAGAGCATCAGGGACGGGATTCCAGCGCGGAGCGCGTGGAACCAGATAGTCCTTAACTTAATGGCAATGAAGCGTTACGTGCAACACCACTACGATTTGATGGATATCATAATTTTCTGGTGAGTGCGTAACGTCAGATATTAAGATAACTACACCAATGAAATGCTACCCCACAAATACTCACAGACTCTATTTGATTCTACTGCATAACTTCAATTTTTAAGTATAAAAAGTAATTTGATAAGGTCAGTTGCTTTTATTTTCTGTAAAAGTGGGTATACTAAATGACAATTTTTGTGCAGTGCAATGTAACACTGAGTAAAATCAAGTAGTTAATCTATGACCTGTAACAACAACATCAAGAGGTAGTCCATGGAAAACGTTGTAATTGTCGAGGCAGCTCGTACTGCAGTTGGAAACTTTAATGGCTCATTATCATCTGTACCTGCCAGTACATTAGGTGCAACAGTGATTAAATCATTGTTAGAGCGTTCTGGGGTAAAACCTGAGCAGATTGATGAAGTTATCATGGGACAAGTGTTAACTGCAGGGCAAGGACAAAACCCAGCACGTCAAGCAGTGATTGAAGCAGGTTTACCTGAGCACGTTCCCGCTTTTAACATTAATAAAGTATGTGGAAGTGGTTTAAAAGTTGTTCATTTAGCCGCACAAGCTATTCGTTGTGGCGATGCAGATATTATTATTGCAGGGGGACAAGAAAACATGAGTATGTCTCCTCACGTATTACCTAAGTCTCGCCAAGGGGCTAAAATGGGGCCGTGGGCATTGCAAGATTGCATGATCACAGACGGTTTATGGGATGCCTTTAATAATTATCATATGGGGCAAACAGCTGAAAATATCGCAGAACAATTTAATATTGATCGTGATGCACAAGATGCATTTGCTGCGGCATCGCAACAAAAAGCAGAAGCTGCTCAAAAAGCAGGAAACTTTGACGCTGAAATCGTACCTGTTGAAATCCCACAGCGTAAAGGTGATCCAATTGTCTTTGATAAAGATGAATTTATTCGTCTTGGCGCAACAAAAGAAGGCTTAAGTAAATTACGCCCTGCTTTTGTTAAAACAGGAACTGTGACAGCAGGAAATGCATCAGGTATTAATGACGGTGCAGCGGCTATCTTATTAATGAGCGAAAGCAAAGCCAAAGAGCTAGGCTTAACCCCTATCGCACGCGTTGCGTCTTATGCTAATGCTGGGGTTGATCCTAAGATCATGGGAACAGGTCCTATTCCTGCTTCTAAAAAATGTTTAGAGAAAGCAGGCTGGACAGCTGAAGATTTAGATCTTATCGAAGCTAACGAAGCTTTTGCTGCACAAGCGATTAGTGTTAACCAAGGCATGGGTTGGGATACTGATAAAGTAAACGTTAACGGTGGTGCAATTGCCTTAGGTCACGCAATTGGCGCATCAGGAACACGTATTTTAGTCTCTTTAATTCATGAAATGGTACGTCGTGATGCTAAAAAAGGCTTAGCCACTTTATGTATTGGTGGTGGTCAAGGTGTTGCACTAGCCATTGAACGTAGCTAAGTGATTGAATAGTTCTATATTCATCCCCATTAATTGGGTATAATATATAAGCCAGCTCTTATTTTAATAGATAATTTAAGAGCTGAGCTATGTTATTTAAAAACAATATAAAAAATTAAATATTTTTATTTAAAAATAAAAAGCAACTTTATAAAATTAAAACGTAAAACCTCAGGATACACACGTCATTGATGAAAAAGTGTGAGGTGTATTATTCCATGTTATAACCTGTTAAGCCACGGTATATTGAAGCATTAATGACTACAACTGAACCTCGAATTATTAAAAAATATCCTAATCGCCGCCTTTATGATACGGCTATTAGTAGCTATATCACATTGGACGATGTGAAAGAATTAGTGATGAACCATGTTAAATTTCGCATTCAAGATGCAAAATCTGGACAAAACATCACACGCAGTATCCTCTTACAAATTATTTTAGAACAAGAAGAAGAAGGCGAACCTATTTTTAGCAGCGAAGTGCTAGCACAACTGATTCGTTTTTATGGTGATACCTTACAGGGAATCATTGCTAACTACTTTGAGCGCAGCCTTGTATTATTTGCTAAGCAGCAAGAAGATGTCAGTGGAAAAGCCTATAATCCTATCTCTTTTATGACTGATATTGCTGAGCAAAACATCAACTTATGGAAAGATATGCAAGATAGTTTTTTTGTGAATCCACATAAAACTCAGCAAAATAAAAAGCCTTCTGAAGACGAAAAATAAATTTTTTATCATCACTTTTTTCTGATTTAAACTTGACAAGACGCATGGGCAAAATTATGCTGTGTGAGGCTGCTTTCTAGAATAAAAATAAAAGCTAGCTTATATTTTGCTTACTTCAAGATTTCTTGTCATAGTATCGCAAACTATACTGAATATACTTTTAATATTATAAGCAATGATTGCTTATAATGTATTTTTTTAAGATACGCTATTTTACGATGGAGAACGTAGCATGACACAAAAAGTTGCATTAGTAACAGGCGGAACTGGCGGTATCGGGACTGAAATTTGTAAAGGCTTAGCTGGCGCAGGCTACAAAGTTGTTGCTTCTTGGTTAGAAGGCATCGACGACGCTGATGCGTGGAAAGCCAAAATGAAAGAAGAAGGCTTCGATTTTGAAGTTGCTGCAGGTGATGTGTCTGATTACGATTCTGCGGCTGCTATGGTAAAAGAAGCTGAGCAAAACGCGGGTGCACCAATTGACATTCTTGTTAACTGCGCAGGTATTACACGCGACAAAATGTTCAAAAGAATGGAAAAAGACCATTGGGATGCTGTGATCAACAGTAACTTAGACAGTGTCTTTAATGTCACTAAACAAGTATTAGATGGCATGGTTGAGCGTGGTTACGGACGTATTATTAACATCTCTTCTGTTAATGGTCAAAAAGGTCAAGCAGGTCAAACTAACTACTCTGCTGCTAAAGCAGGTATGCATGGTTTCACTATGGCATTAGCACAAGAAGTGGCTAGCAAAGGCGTAACAGTGAATACTGTATCTCCAGGTTACATTGCTACAAGCATGATTATGTCTATTAAGGAAGAAATTCGTAACGCAATTTGCGAAACAATTCCTGTAAAACGTTTTGGTCGTCCTGACGAAATCGCATGGGCTGTATGTTTCTTAGCTGACGAACGTTCTGGCTTCGTAACAGGTTCTAACTTATCTATCAATGGTGGTTTATACATGTAATTACATGTAAAACTACACTGTTTTTAGTTTTAAGTGAAAAAAAAGCCAAGCAATTTTTATTGCTTGGCTTTTTTTATGTCTGTACCTTGCAACTACATAAATTTTATCTATAGTTAACAAAGAACCCTTTATCCATTATTGATAATAATAAATAGAAGAATATGATGATATATTTATCATCACATTTTATACAAAAAGGGTTTCAGATAACAAAATATATTCCACTGAATAGCTCTCTGATTTATTTTGATACTTTTAAGGAGTGTCCCATCATGCATAATCCTATGTTGCAACACTGGACAGACATGAATAAAAATACCCTATCAGTGCTTAAAGCATTGGGGGAAATTAATGCGGCTGCTATGACTCGTTTAAATCAACGCCAGATGGATATGATCAATCTGTATGTAGAAAGTGGAGCAAAACAGCTGGAAGTGTTAAGTGAATCCCATAATGTACAAGATGCCTTAACAGCACAATCTCGCTTAGTCTCTGAAATGAATGATAAACTGATCAAAAATGCCCGAGATACAGTAGAAGTTTTGGTGGATACCAAATCAGATTTTTCCTCATGGGTAGAAAAAGGAATTGAATCCACCACCACCAGTGTTACATTACCTAATAATAAATAAAAAGCATCTTTTAAGACAAAGGATCACCATTTATCTTAACCCCTTGATTAAGGAGTATATTATATATACTCCTTCCTCCCCTCTTCTTGTATCATTGATTATTTCCTATTTTTTATCACACTTTATTTTCTCCTTATTTTTTTTGCTGTAAAATAATGCTGTTATTAATAATTGGGTAGAGTGTAGTGTTTCAAAATTTATTTAATACTATTTATGTACATGTACTAAAAGATGCTTTTTTATTACAACATGTACAAGAAGATAGATCTCTAAAAATAACTTCTGATGTTCCTTTTTCAAGTGATCGCTTAGTAGTAGGGAATTATACTATAGCAACTGAAGTACTTTCTAAGGGATTAAAAGAGCTAAAATCTACAAAATTTGGTGTATTAGCACCTATCATTGTGATGCACCCTAAACATTTATGTGAGGGAGGGCTATCACAAATAGAACACCGTGCTATCAGTGAAGTAGCACGTGCAGCGGGAGCAAAAAAGGTGCATGTATGGGAAGGGGATAATTTAAGTCGTGAACAATTATTAAAAGGGGAATATAAAACTAAAAATTAATGCATCAATAAATAATCAAAACTATTCTATTACCTCTTCATAACCCCCTGCTTTATATGTTTAAAAAATACTTTAGTCTCTTCTATATCCAAATTTTAAAAGATGAATTTTTATTATTTGATGCTAACACAGAAGTGTCCTTAAATATTACTGGTAATTTTTCAGGGCAACGTACAGCAGTCGCTAATTTTACTATTGCAGAAAAATTACTGTCTCAAGCATTAAAAGAATTAATGAGTAAAAAGTCCTCTCGTTTTTTAGCCCCTTCCCCCATTATTATTATGCATCCTAAGTATTTATGTGAAGGAGGATTATCACAGGTAGAGGAACGGGTACTTAAGGAGTTAGCTTTTTCATCAGGCGCAATGAAAGTCTATATTTGGGAAGGGGCTGATTTGACAGCAAAGCAATTGCTAAATGGTATCTATAAATAACTATAAAAAACCGAGTGCTCCTTTTGTAATGAGAAAAACTATACAAACAAAGTAAAATAATGGCATAATGTTCGGCTTGATTATATATAGTAAAAATAATCTATTAATTACTTTTTTCTAAACTGGCTAGCTTTAATTAAAGAGTTAAAGAGAGTGAATAACACCTTTTTAGATAAAAAGGGGTTGATAAAAAAACAGTGTCTTTTTTTAATTAAACAGTGAATAGAACTATTATTTCTCTTCATAAAAACTGATACAATACATTTATATTCTGAATATTTATTAAAAATAGTGTAAATAATCATGAATATATTTTTAAGTGTGGTGTTCTTTTTTGCCATACATAAGAAAATTAATATACAATAATATAATAACCTAATTAAAAAGGAATATTGAGCAATGAAAAATATCCTAACACTCTGTGTAAGCCTAGCCACATTGGCTTTATCTTTTAATGTTGCGACTGCTGAAGAAGATGCAGCCGTTGCATTGGCACGTAAAAGTGGTTGCTTAGTGTGTCACAGCATCCAGCCTAAAGAAGCTTCTACAGAGCCAAAAGCGGTGTTACCTGTTGGTCCTGCGTATGCAGAAGTTGCACAACATTATGTGGGTAAAGAAGATGCACATGAGCAATTAGTCACAATTGTTTTAAATGGTAGCAACCCATATAATCGTCACTGGAAAAAGAACACCAGTGGTTTAGCTATGCCCCCTAATGTTGCTTTAACAGAAGAGAATGCCAATATTTTAGTAAAATGGATTTTATCTTTAGCTCCTGCTACAGAACAAGCAGAAGCAACAAAGGAAGCTGCTGTAGCACCTGAAAAAGCTACAGAAACTAAATAAATTTTAGTTAGTTTGCTTATTAAAGGGGGATGTGTTGAAACACATCCCCCTTTTTTTATACTATTTTTATAAAATACCTGCACTTTTTATAGTTTGATATTGATTAATCAAATTAATGGCAAGCTGTTCGGGAGGGGTATCAAAAAAACGAATATTTTGTTGGGTAAATTGTTGTTGGCTTTCTGCACGTTGATTTAAATACAAATGAATGGCACTGTGGCGTAATGCATCAGAAAACTGGGTAATAGGTTTTTCTAAAGTATCCTGTAAGGCTTTTTCTTGTAAACTACCTACTAAAACCAAGTGTTTCTTTTGTAATAACTGTACAGCATGTTGTAAGTCTTGATTATCTTCATCACGTAAATTACTAATTAAAATTACTAATGCCCGTTTTTTATTGTAATGCATTAATTGCTGTGCAGCACCAAGATAATCACTGGCACAATGAGAAGGTTGTAAATCATAAATAGTATTCAGTAATTTATTGACACTACCAATTCCTTTATGGGGAGCAAACCATCGTTGTTCACCACTGAATGTCATCATGCCCAATGCATCTCCTTGGCGTAATGCGACATATGCCAATAATAACAAAGCATTTAAAGTATGATCAAAATGAGATAAATCTCCATCTTGGCTACGCATACGTTGCCCACAATCTACCAAAAAAATGATATTTTGATCTCGTTCATCTTGATACTCTTTAGAGACTAATTTACGTAAACGTGCACTGCTATGCCAATGAATTTGGCGCAAACTATCTCCTGCACGGTATTCACGTAACTGATGAAAATGTAAGCCTTCCCCACGTCGAGGGCGTTTATGAATCCCCAATTGCCCTAAACGATTTGTATTCGCTAACAAGGCATATTTAGTTACGGTGGCAAAGTTGGGATACACTTTAATCGCTTCTTGCAACACAACATAACAGGGGCGTTTCCAGATCCCCCACGGTGAATGCAGTAATAAATACACTCCATGATAGTGGATATCCCCCCGTTTATTTGGTTGCAGATGATACTGAATAGCATGTTCAGACCTTGCGGATAAACGTATTTTTTGTGGTAAGTCAAAAATTTGACAACTTAGCGGGTAATCTTCTAATACATCAAGAGTAAGACGGTGGGTACTGGTATTCGTAAAAATGAGCGTAGCAGAAGATTTTACCCCCACTGCCAAGGCATTATTGATTTCTCGTCGTACCTCGGGGGTCACCAAGGTATAACTGCGTAATGCATCAATAAGGCTAATAAATAGCAAACTCATCCCAACAAGCTGCCACTGTAAAACAGTTGCTACCTTCAGTAAGCTTGCAATAGCCACAACAAGCCATAACAGTGCAAAAAGAAGAAGTAAACGATTTGGGCGGAGTAGAGTAGCCATTACATACGAGGAGCTTCAACAGTATCAAGAATGGTATGTAGAACAGTATCGATGGTATGCCCTTCAATTTCTAGTTCTGGTGATAAGCTAATACGATGACGCAAACAAGCTAAGGTAACCGCTTTTATATCATCAGGCAAGACAAAATCACGTCCTGATAACAAGGCTCGTGCGCGTGCAGCACGAATTAAAGCAATACAGCCTCGTGTCCCTGCACCAAGACTAATGCCTGCCCAATTGCGAGTATGGCGTACAATACGCACGGCATACTCATAAATACGATCATCAACCTGTAAGTTGGCAGTAATACGTTGTAAATTTAAAATGACATCAGGTTTAACAATGGTTGTCACTTGACTGACATCTAAACTACTGCCTATTTTTTTCTCTGTAATCTGTTTAGTTAATAGAACTTCCTCTTCTTCTTGTGGGTAGTTCATTTGTATTTTTAGTAAAAACCGATCAAGCTGGGCTTCAGGAAGTGGATAAGTACCTTCTTGTTCAATGGGGTTTTGGGTAGCTAATGTAAAAAAAGGCGCACCCACTTCATAAGATTCACCTTCAATTGTCACCTGATGCTCTTGCATGACTTCTAATAAAGCAGCTTGGGTTTTTGCAGGGGCACGGTTAATTTCATCAGCTAATAATAAGTGTGTAAACACAGCCCCTTTACGAATTTTGAACGTTTCCGCTTTCATGTCATACAGGGCATGACCTGTGACATCACTAGGCATTAAATCAGGGGTGAATTGAATACGGGAAAATTGCCCATCAAAAGTTTTTGCCAAGGCTTGTACTAATAATGTTTTACCTAACCCCGGAACCCCTTCAATTAAGACATGTCCAGCAGCCAATAAGGCAACTAATATTTCATCAACAACCCGCTGTTGACCTATTACCGCGCGGCTAATCTCGGTTTGCATTCGTTGCACAATAGTAATGGCGCGTTGAATTTGCTCAGGCGCGGGTAACGTGCTCATATTGTTTTCCTTATTTTTGAGAGTGTCGTCATCACGTGCGTAAATGTCGCTCTATTTTCAATTTTTTTACTGTATAGTGCGTCATAAATATGTGGAATAGGAATGGATAAACGTTGGTTAATATGGTTGCATATTTTTTCAGCTGAGAATGCATGCCATTGAGGCTGTATATGAAAAATATGTTTAAATACATTTTTTCGTGCTGCATCCACTAAAATAATACTTTCACCATAATGCCATAAATAATTTCCGCTGGCTTCAATATGCTCTAATAATTGCCGTCTGTGTAGTGTTGGCAGAGGGTAAGGGCTACCAAATCGACTACTATTTTGCCATAGCCATATCAACAATAAACAAGCCATACTAATAATGATCATCCATGCATTATCCCATAATAATGACCATAAAGTGGGAAAATTATCTAATACAGGAATAAATAATACATCATGAGCAGAAAAATGACTATTTAGTAATGCATATAAAAAGCCTGCATGATGATACTTACCAATATAACTATTTGTAAAAATACGGCTTTCTGTTAATAAACTAATGTAACCTTGTTGGTATTGATAGTGTAAAAAGTAGTTTTTTATTATCTCGTCATTACATTTTTCTTCAATTTTATGCAATAAGTTTGTTGCTAAGGGGGAGGCTTGTTCTGCTTTGTTAACCGAGAAATACGCCGAACTTGAATTGAGTAAAAGTTTAAAGCCTTGAGCTTGCCATTTTGTGGTTATTGTTTGCTCATTTTCTCGCTTTATATCTTTATCACAGGTGTAACCATGATGAATATTAACATTTAACTGCGTTAATAAACTGCCTTCTTTTTCATCAAGATAAGAAATATTTTCATCATTTTTGCTGGTCACATAGATTAAATGTCCCCCTTGTGAGACCCAGTTTAATAATGCTTTGAGCTGTTGGGGAGGAAAAAAATCAATCTGCTGCTTTATAAATAAAGTATCATAATTATCAAGTTTTTTTTGCGATAAGCTATAAGCAATATCACTATTAATTTCAAATTTTTTTAAAAAATATTGGCTGGCCAAGAAGGCATTTTTTCCTGCTTCCCCTTGAAATTTTTCAGATTTTTTTATGGTTTCCACATATTCATAGCTGTAAAAAAACCAAGCGGCAATACTGCATAATAAAGTTATTAATAGGACTGGAATGAGGTGAGTTTTTAGCCATACTTTCATAAACGATAGTCACCAAAGTAAAGTTGCCATGTATCGCACAGTTGTTGCATTTCTGTTTGGGTAGGTAAACGTTGTGCGTAGGCCAAATACATCCATGTTTTCACTAATTGCTGGAAATAGTGATGAAGTTTGCTATCTAATTTTGCAGCCTGCACCCGTTGTAAACATTCTTCTTCCGTATGGCTTGTGGTAATATTTACGCCATCTCGTTTTTTTAAAATTAATAAGGTAGCACGGTATAGCAAACTCAGTGCAGCATAGGCCTGTTGTTGTTGCCAAAGTTTCAATACTGCTTTGGTAATATCTTTAGGATAGGTTTCCGTTGTATGAAGTGCCCATTCTTGTTCTGTTGTACTATGTATTCTATTTAAATTTGGCAGCACCACACGTTGAGGACGAAAATAAATCAGCAATAAAATAAGCGCGAATACTAAACCCGCTTTAATTAAAAATTCAGTGGATGCTGCAAAAAAAGAAAGAATGTCACCAATGGTATTCCAAAAACTGAATAAAGAATTAAATTGCTTAGTCGCATTCTCACGTGCTTTCTCTTGTGTGCGTTTTTGCCATATGCCTTGTTTTTTCTCACGATTAAATACGTCTTCTTTAAGCACCTCTTCAATGGCATATTGTGCTTGTTGGGGGGGTAAAGTATCCGCATGTAAGGCGGTGGGAGTGAGAAATAAGACACTACATAATAATGTAGTCATCACTAATACAGTATGATGTAAGCGTAAATTCATTTTCTTAAATACCAATTCAATATCCCAAGCCTCTAGTACAGTACGACGATTAAGATACAAGGTAAAGCCTGCGCCGACATAAAAAGGTTCAATACATGACCACGCTGTTGTGATAAGGAGTAATTTAAGAAAATTGACTAAGGCTTCATGTTGCGCAAATGATAAGGATAAGTGGTTAAACCATTGCAGTTGTTCTAATTGAAACAAAGAAAAGGCAGGAATTAAGGAAAGGGGTAAGACTTGTTGTAAAAATAAACATATCAATGTCAGCCCTATTGCATAATTCACATGATTATAGTGCAATATTTTTTTACGTTGCTGTGCGGCTTGTCCATGTACACGTTCTAATAACCAGATAGGTAAGGTAAAAGAGCGTGCAAAATCAAAACGCCCCAAGGTTAACATATAAAATAAACGGTTTTTTATAAAAATAGGGAGGGCAGTGGTATATAAACTTTTCAAACCAATATGTTCATCAAAAATTTTATAACTGAGTATATACAACATGGCGTAATCATATAAAGGCTTAAGCCACCAAAGAATAAAAAGCTGCCACCAGAGGCTTATGGGCAACATCAACACAATAATAAAACAGGGGATAAAAAAAGCACACCATGCTAGATACATAGCTTGCCAATGCAGACGAGCAAGACGAAACCCTAAATCAATGGATTCCCACGCAGAACGTGGACGTAGTGTAAGGGTTATTTTATCAAGCTGCACGAGTACGCCCTATACCAAGAAAATACAAAAGAAGAAGTCCCCACAAACCTGCTCCCACCTGATATTTGATCTCGGCTGCAATACTGGCATCTGATGACCAAAAAGCTTCAATGAATGCGGCAATTACTGTCATTAAAAAAGCACCGTAAATAAGGGGTAAGGCTTCTTTTGCTGCAACACGTAAAGCATGAGTACGGCGATAACGCTGGGGGGCCATTAAGGCAGTGCCTAGTTTTAATCCTGCTGCCCCTGCGATCACCATGCCCAATAACTCAAAACTACTATGCCCTGAGACAAAGGATAAAAAAGAGACATTGTAACCAATAGCAATTAAATAGCCTGAAATAGCCCCTAAAAAAATACCATTAAAAACTAAAAAAAAGACACTACCAATACCAAAAAAAATGCCACTGGCAAAAATTTTAAAATCAATGCTGACATTATTAATAATATAGTGCCCAAACATCATAATATTACTCTCTGCCTCACGTTGCATTCCCCAACGTTCCGCAGTGGGATCATACATTTCACGAAAATTATGTAATTGTCTCTCTTGAAAAATACTGTAAATCAATTGATTATCAGTATAAATTAATAATGCCATGACAAAAAAGCTAAGGAAAAAAAATAAACTGGCAAAAAAGACAAACCGCCATTCTTGGCGTACAGATTGTGGAAAATCTTGATAAATAAAACGGGAAAATCTAGGTAGAATGTCTAAACGTCGTCGATAAAAATATTGGTGTCCTTGTAAAACAAGATGATTTAAACGGGCAATTAAATTAGGGCTGTAGTGTCGATCACGCGCCAAGGCAAGATGTTGGCATACTTGACGGTATTCAGCAGGAAAATCAGAACTTTGTTGTCCACGCTTATCAATCGTATGTTTGATATGATCCCAGAGTGCTTGATGCTGTTGTTCAAAAGTATGCTGTTTCATATTTATTTACCGATGAAACCAATGGCTAAACGATGAAGGTGATGTATTGCATCTTGTCCTGTCTGCCCTGTTAACTGAGAAACGGAGTCGGCAAGCTCTGTCACACGTTCTGTTGATAAATGTTCTCGTCGTTCAGCAAAATGAATAATGGCTAACTGTTCATCAGAGGTTAAAGGATAAGGGCTAGACAATGCTTCAACTTGAGGTAAAGCAGTTTCTTTTGTTTCAGTTGGCGCGTAAATAACCAATGTTTCTGCCGCTAAATCCCCCAAACGCTTAAAATCACGTTGTAATACCATACATATAAACCCTGTGATGTATAGAAAAGGTAAAAAATCAACAAAGCGTAATAAATTACGTAATAAAGACATAGACCCTGTGACAGGAATCCCCGTCTCATGCACGACTTTAAGTTTAAAAAATTTTTTACCTAAGGTTGCCCCATCAAAGTAAACTTCAAAAAATACAGGGTAAAACCATTCTATGATAAAAAAAAGTAAATAGTAAATTCCCATCCCCACATCACCTGAGAATAAAAATATAATTGCCAATAGTATGTATAAAGCAATACGTATTGCAATATCAATACTCCATGCCAAGCAACGTACCACAGGGCCTGCAACATGTAGCTGTAAGGTAACCCCTTCAGGAGTTTCTACAGTGTAAGCGGTGTCTAACATAATCATTTAGCTGGCTAAGTGTTGTGAAAGTAGCTGTGATAAAATAAAGGACATAAGTGTATATCGCTATCATTCCTATATCATGACTTATACCTCTTATTATGCCATTTTATATGTATTTAATATATACGTTTATTGTAGTCAAGCTATTCATTAAAATATAGATTATTTAACCGAATTTAGAGAATAAATGATAGATAAATATATAAGATACATTTATTATTTTAGATTCTAAATATAGAAAAATGGTGTACTTTCAATACAGTGTTATAAAAAAATATGCTGAAAACTATTCCCTAATAAGCATCATATACTAGTGTATATCACTCTTTTTTATCATATTACTCAATTGAGACAGTTTATCTCTATGGAATTTATTCGTAATTTACAACAGCTCCGCCCTCAACACCGTGGTTGTGTTGCCACAATTGGTAATTTTGATGGGGTACACCGTGGACATCAAGCAATTATTGCGCAACTAAAAGATCATGCACGCGCATTAAATGTCCCCGCAACAGTGATTATTTTTGAACCACAGCCACAAGAATTTTTTAGCCCTGATAAAGCCCCTGCACGGCTAACACGCTTACGTGAAAAATTAAATGCTTTGAAAAATTGTGGGGTTGAGCGGGTCTTATGTTTACATTTTAACCCTAGTTTAGCGAATTTATCTGCTAAAGATTTTATTCAGCAGATTTTAGTCACAGGTTTAGGAATTAAGCACCTTGTAGTGGGAGATGATTTTCATTTTGGGAAAGCACGTCAGGGAAATTTTCAACAGCTACAAGCAGCAGGTGCGCAACATGGGTTTAATGTTGAAAGTCAGCATACTGTGATTGATACAGGAGAGAGAATTAGTAGTACCCGTATCCGCCAAGCTTTAGCAAAAGGTGAGCTATCACAAGCAGCCCATTTATTAGGGCGAAAATATACCCTGTATGGACGAGTATGTTATGGCTATCAGCGTGGGCGTACCATTGATTTTCCCACTGCTAATATTGCATTAAACCGTCATCATTTACCTTTACAAGGGGTGTTTGCAGTACGCATTCATCAATTAGGAAATCAAGTGTTAACAGGGGTGGCAAATATTGGTGTACGCCCTACCATTGGTGGTACAAAACCATTATTAGAAACCCATATTTTTGATTTTTCAGACACCATTTATGGGCAGTTTATCGAAGTGGAGTTTGTACAAAAATTACGTGATGAGCAACGTTTTGATTCATTTGATGAACTTAAGCAACAAATTATCACTGATGCAGCCCAAGCACGCCAATTATTTGCAGCCGAAAAATGTATATAAGTACTAAAACAAATAGACAAAATAAGCCGTTATTATTATGAAAGATACCCCTTATTGGCAGCTTTCTAGCTTATATTTTTTCTATTTTGCCGTGATTGGTGCATTGATTCCTTATCTTGGTTTGTATTTACAAGAAAAAAATTTTTCAGCACAAGAAATTGGGCAGTTAACCGCTTTTTTGCTCATTACAAAAATTGTTTCTCCTGCATTGTGGGGCTGGCTTGCTGATCACACAGGACGACACATGTATTTTGTGCGTCTGGGGAGTGTTTGTGCCTTCGTTTTTTTCACAGGTTTTTTATTTGGAGAAAGCTATGCATGGTTAGCAGCAGTGATTTTATGCTTTAGTTTTTTCTTCAATGCTGTGATGCCACAAGTTGAAGTCACCACCTTAGTCTATATTGCTAAACAAACCCATTTATACTCAAAAATTCGTCTGTGGGGGTCAGTCAGTTTTGTTGTCATGGTACTTATCTTAGGTGTGTATTTTGAGTATTACTCTGTACTTTTTTTACCGTGGTTTGTGATCGCGTCTTTATTTGCATTAGTGGTTTGTAGTTTTCTAACACGTGAACATACAACAAAAATTGTTGAAGCTGAAAGTAACTTAAGTTTATGGGAGAGTATCAAACGTCCTCCTGTATTTGCATTATTAATTGCCTGTTTATTACTACAAGCTAGCCATGGTCCTTATTATACTTTTTATTCTATTTATTTAGAGGAGTATGATTATTCACGTAATATTATCGGTATAATGTGGAGTGTAGGCGTAATTGCAGAAATTATTGCCTTTGCTTACATGCCCCGATTTTTACAGCGTTTTAATTTACGCCATTTATTTATGCTAAGCATGGCATTATCTGCTTTTCGTTGGGTGATGATTGCCTATTGCATTGAATCATTTGTACTTTTATTTTTAGCCCAATTACTTCATGCAGCAAGTTTTGGCTTATATCATGCAGTTGGCATTCATTTTATTCATCACTATTTCCCTGGAAAATTAAAAGGGCGCGGACAAGCTTTATATGTGAGTTTTAGTTTTGGAATTGGGGGAGCATTAGGAAGTTTTTTAAGCGGCTACACATGGGAATTAAGTGCATCACTGAGTTATATTTGGGCAAGTGCTGCCTGCTTACTCGCTTTTTATCTTGCTATGTTTAAAATGGAAAATTTATATTTACCCAGTGAAGAGAAAGGGGGCTAAGCTGTAACATTACCTTGTTACTGCCCCCTCACTTAGGAAAGAATAAATCTAATAGGAAAAATGAATATATTTTACTCTTTTTAAACTTTCATTCCCATAAATAATATGGGAATGAAATAATACCTCCTAATCTGATAGCACAACTGGGCGTAACCAACCTGCAACAGCATTATAGTTATGGTTAACTCGAGTGGCAGCTGAACCAGTTGTGCTATTTGCATCAATCCAGTTTTGATCAAGACTTATGAAGCCAGTTGTATCAGCACTGATAACAATACCTACATGTCCATACTCATTTCCAATAGCTGATGACCAAAAAATAATATCCCCTTTTTTTGGTATACCTTCTGGGGTATTAGCAATTTTATCTAGGCGAAGAATATTTTCACCATAAGAAATAGTAGTGGAATCACCAAGATTACGATACATTTGGTAAGCGTCACCTCGAACACTATGGGCTGAACGAGGAATACCAAACACATCCTGTATGTAAGCATGTACTAAATCAACACATTGGCAACCATAAGAACCATCCATATCTCTACACTGCCCATCTTGTGCTTGTACAAAAGCATCTACTTCAGCTGCCGAGAATGAGCTATCAAAAGCAACATCACACACATAACCTATTTTTGCAATTTTATTAAACTCAGTCTCATTAGAATCAGCTTTGTATGAAGCTAGTGCCCACTGTTCACTTGAACAACCCCCTTGATCCTTATCTGAATAAGGGTGAGAGCTTGGGTTTAAATAAGTGTGAACATAAAACTCCTGTGCAGATGCTAAACTATAGTTGCAGCCATAACAATCTAAAATTGTTGCATCACCTTCTACATGTGGGTATAAGCGAACCTTAGCACTTGTGGATGCTTTTCTTAGACTGCTAGAATCATTTTTTACAACCTGAGGAGAGAAAACGGTCCAATTATCCAGCTCAGCACCATCTCCATTAATACTACCTATATGCTCAGTTTTTTCTCCATTAATATCATAAGTATTAAATGTAACTTGGTAATCTTGGCTTCCTGTATTGTGTGCATCCGCTACAATATCAATAATATTGAACTTAGCTCCTTGTTCTAAAGTAAGAGGTTGCCCATTACCATTTAACGCCCAAAAATTTAATCCATCTGGGTTTGTTACATAAGCAGTACTACCAACACAACTGGTTTTGTGTTGCTTGCAGCCCTCATTTAATAATTGATGTATTGGAATAGGTGTACCTGGAATACTACACTCTACTTTAGGTAGCTCAGCAGGACCTGTGGTAGATACAACACGAATTGCATCAAAGCCAATTTTTGTAGTTAGATAAGGTTCAGAGGTTACATCAGTTAGTCTTACACTTATTTGACCATCACTTCCCACATTGTATATACCTAGTGGATACCATGTATCAAAAACCTCTGATTGATCTACTGAAATATAGCTTTTACTTTCTCCCCCTACTTCATAACATGCAGAGTGTGTTGTTGCATTTTGTGATGGAATAAATGCCCCTACTTGCCATGTTCCTTGGGGTAAATTGCTAAATTTATAAGTACAAGTATTTTCAACACCATGCGCAACATCATTATTTTGGGTCCATAAACTGCCATTATTACCTACAGTTTGCTCATGCCAATAAGTAGGATTACCTGAGCAGTTTACATGAGAAGAGAATAGTCCAATTTGTGATTTATCTGGTGTTTGTAACATTACTTCACTATTAGTCCCAAATAAATCAAATTGTGCAGAAACATTAACAGAGTTATTAATTCCCGTTAACTGGCATGTTGGGTTTGTACCTGCTGATGAACATGCTCCTCCCCATCCAGCAAAAATACTATTACTATCCGTTGTGATTGCCTCTAATGTAATATTAACCGATTGATTTTCTAAATCAGCTAAGAAAGTATATGAACATTCTGATGAACTGGTATTACTTGGACAATTAATACCACTCGGCGAGCTTTTGATAACACCTAAACCATCACCAATTGCATTAGCTTCTACCAATAAACTAAATAAAGCGGCTTCATCTTTAGAGTCAACAGTAAATGCTTGGCTAGTATGGTAGTTCCCTTGTAAGGTACCATTAGTGTCAAAAATACCTGCTCTTACATTTCTAACACCAGCAGTATTAATCGGCATCGTGATTTCACATACTGTATTGACACACTCCAATGGTATATGTCCCCCTGCACTTGATTCATCAATCCAGTTTCCTAGTGAGTCATCAAAGTTTAGGTAAGCACTATAACCTTGTGGCATTTGTTTAGATAAATGTACTGTAAAGGTAAAGTCACTACCTGCTATGCCAATATTTGGTTTGACATCATTCATATGGGAAATTGTAAGCTTGATATTATTTGCCTCTGCAATATCATCTAGTTTCACCTCATACACCATGTCAACTAAATAGCGGCCAGCTTCTTTCTTCCAATTACTGAGTCGAGGCTCTTCTATTTGTTCTTCTTCAAAGAAAGAGTGGGCAATTGCATCATAAAAAACAAGTTTAATTTTACTAAATGAATCACCTGATAAGTGGCTTAAGTTATAGTAAGATGTTGTTTTTTTATACGCACAATAATTATGGGGATCAACACTGTCATTCCCTTCATTTTTATAATGTACTTCAAGGCAAACACTGAAGTCATTATTATTTTCTATTTTCAGTACATGATCTACTTTAGAATAGGATAGTTCTAAACCTGCTTTAACGGTATCATCTATTGCCAATTTATACATATATCTGGTATTAGATTTATTATCTACAGTTGTATTTATCCCATCAATGTATTCAGTTGGGTAATTAAATTTGGTATCAACCCACTCTTTATATACCCCCCTAGTTTTGTTACTCACTTGCATTTCAGAGGTATCTAAATCATATTCAGTTTGCCAAGCTTCATATAAATCAAAATAATAGCCATAATCTCCACTGTGTACTATATTAAAATTAAGAACCCCCCCATCTGCTATAGTTTCAGGTGAAATTGTTATATTAGTATTGGTGTTATTATTATTTGCAAGGTCATTTGAGAAGAAATACTTAGCATCTGCTGATGATTTTCTGATATTAAAATCAAAGGTAACAAATGTATTATTAGGAAAATTTTGATTTTTTTCAAAAATACTACTTTGCTCTTTAGCTCTAAAATATACATTATAAATAGGACGATGAGCAGACCCAGTGACCATTAAGAAGTTAACAGAATGTTCATCATGGTATATTTTACTGCCTACTCTCACTCCATCTTCATTCAAGTCATTTCCCAAAATCCCCAATACTTGAAAAGGAGGGTGCTTAATTTGAACTTTACCAGTACTATCCGTTTCTACTTTAAAATACATTTTATTTGGTAAAACGATACTACCAAACCCCCAACTGAGCATATCATTGGCAACCAATGCTGCTTTAATCCAGCCACCTTTTAGCTGTAAAGCAAGTTTACGTGCTATTATATTCGCATCTATGGTTATAATACCGCTGTCTCTTAGGAACTGGAGAATAACTTTAATCCCCCCTCCATCAGAGTTTGCTATATTATTAGAAGTATTTTTAGTCAAATTCATTATATAATTCAATAAATCTGATGTGGCTTCTATCTCTTTTAATGAATTCTCTTTAACACTCGTCAAAAATTTCGGTAACCATTCTTTAAGAGAAGTTACATTTTTTGGCTTAGTGGTAAATAATTTTGTATATGCACTAATACCTGTAGTCCCTATTTCAGCTCCTGAACCATATTTATAATGCTTTCTTAGTAACTCTTTAATATCACCATTAGAGTAAATTAACCATGCTGGTATAATAAAGTGCATTTCATCTAAAGTGTAGTAATCATATGTGTAGCCTAAGTCTTCTAATTTTTTATTAGATAAAATTTCTTTATAGTATTTTTGAAATATGTAAGCTACTAATTTAACTAGCCTTGCTTTTTCTTTGTCTTTGTCTTGTATTGAAGATAAAAATGTATTTAGTTTTGGAGGTGTTTCTCCTACAAAACCAAATATAGCAGAGTAAAAATTTAGTTTATTTTCATTGGCTTTATCTTTATCAGTAATATTATACTTAGTTGGAAAAAGCTTTTGTAAATTCTCTAAATATATATCTAAACCATCACTTATTTCTATTATGTTCTTTGTTACCTCGCTAAGTTCATTATTTTCTTTAAAAAATGATGCAGCATAGTTTGTAAGTGCTATAGTTACTTCAAATACAGATTTAGCTATATCTACTGTAGCAAGGGCTTTTTCAATAAGCTCTTTCTTTGATTTAAGTTTTTCTGGAAATTTATTGAATGCCCCACTTCCTATAATAATACTTGCACCTACTAACATGTTGTGATGCAATGATGCATCTTCCCAACCTTGATATTTATAAATTTCATATAGTTTGTCTTGGTTTGGGAGAGCTGTTACTTTATCACTTTGGTTTGAGTCACTTCCTGTACCTTGGTTTGAGTTACTTCCTGTACCTTGGTTTGAGTTATTTCCTGTACCTTGGTTTGAGTTATTTCCTGTACCTTGGTTTGAGTTACTTCCTGTACCTTGGTTTGAGTTACTTCCTGTATCTTGGTTTGAGTTACTTCCTGTATCTTGGTTTGAGGATATATTTTTTTGGGTAGGAAATAATTCACTATCAAAATCACTGGCAGGTATCTCACTTACTGCAGGGCTGAAAATATCTAAATTAAAAAGATCTGTTATCTTTGCTATTGTAGCCCCTACAAGTCCACCTTTTACAGGGCTAATCATTTCATCTTGTAAAGTGGTAGGAAAATCATAGGGGGTACCTTCTTTATAGGGTCTTACTCCCAGATAAATTTTATGATAATTTTTAAAGACAAACTTATTTAGATCACCATCATATTTCAGTTTTAAACTACCACCAATATTTTCTAATTCATTACTGGACTCTCTTCTACTTGAAATAGCTGTATTGTGAATAATACGATCTGAATATTTTTCAACAACTATATTTTGTGCTTTTTGTGTAAGAGAAATAATAGAATCGATATAAATATGTTCAAATAATCTAGGGTTATCAATATATAAACTTTGATTAAATTTCGCCATAGTGAACTCATCTGAAGCCACTATTTGCTCAGCAATTAAAATTTGAAGTTCTTCATCTAATTTTATTAATACTGAATCCATAAAAATTCTTGATAAAAGCGTAGTTTCTTCATTTAGTTTCCCCGCCCATTTACCAATATTGAAATTTCGATAGATAATTTGCTCTTCTTCTTGTGGCTCCCCATCCAAATTAAAACGAGTTACATACTTCACAGCAACTTGATTATTCAGCGCATTATCATTTGTTGATGATGTATCCAAAACAAGAAGATCACTTGCTCCCACATTAACCGCTTTAATAGTAGGCTTCATTCGATAACCTGTTCCAGGATTCCAACGAATATCAGCAAGGCTAATATCTAATTGCATATTAGTGATTTGACCACCAACAATATTCCAATTACCATTAATTTTTAGCCCTGTCTCCTCACCACTTGGTACTGTTAATTTATGTTCTTCACCATCAGCAACCACATAACTACCATCACCTAATACTAAGCGTAACTGATTAAAACGCTCTGCAGGTAATGAAATATTTGCCAAAGTTTCTCCACCTTTCCCTGTCATTAGTGCATATAAATCAACCTTACGTGCTCCACCTATTGATTGGCAACCATTTGTTGTACCACAAATAACTATTTCTTTTACATCTAAGATAGCGGCTGTGATTGTACTTGGTTGAGTTTTCTTTCCTTCACCTCCTTCCCCTTTATCAGGTTTTGAGGTTATATCCTCATCACTATCCTCATTACAAAAAGGAACATTTGCAGCACCTGGATTAGAGCAAGCTGGGTTATCTTCTTTACCTACATCATCAGGCTTACCTACATTATCAGGCTTACCTACATTATCAGGCTTACCTACATTATCAGGTTTACCTTTACGACTAATAGGAGTTGTTTGACCTAGTTGAACAACTAAACGTCCAAAACCTGTATTTGAATCAAGTTCAGATAGAGGAATACCTGAAAAGAGTAAATTGCCATTACTGGCTTTTCCTACAAAATCTAATTTGGCTTTATGGAATTTATTACCAATGCGAACAGAGGGTAAATATATATTTAAAGAATCTTTATCAAGTTTTCCTTTTGTCCCTAAACGCGTTACAGAAACAGGTAAAACACTAGACATTTGCAATTCAAGCAAACCATTATCAGTAACTACCCACTCTGCCTGATAAGTTTGTCCTTCAACATCAATACAATTACTGGTTAGATGCTTTAATGTAGAATCTAATTTAGTTTCACAATTATCTTCAGCGATAACAGGGGGCGAAACCAAATTAAACAGCAAGGCAATAAAGCCAAGCAATTTAAACCTATGGCGCATAATATATATACTCCTTATGTATTAATGCATCAATAATAAAACTAATATAAACTATAGTTGAATTATTACCTGTTTTAAAGTAATTATGAAAAATAGATAGTTGAATGATAGGCACTATATATTGTATTTAATTTACAAATTGCCTATCAAACAATTAAGCTATGTAATATTAAATAATCAGTTTTGCCACAAAACCCAGTACATTGCCTGCATACTTCATGGCTTTCTCACCTTTAGCAGCGGATTCAATCGCACGGTTTAAATTACTCACAGCCGCTTCTACTTCAATTGCACTAAGCTGGTTATTTCTGACCTGCCCAACACTCATATCACGATTTAAACTACTGACTAAGGCTTCTGTACTAGCAGTATTACTATCTGCTAAAGCATCAAGCTGTGCTTGTAACTGAATCATTTGCTTAGCTTGTACAGTGACTAGTTTTAATAACTGTTCAGTCGCTTGCCAATTTGGATCCCACTCAGGAGCAGGACCTTGTAAGGCGCGTTCAAACTTCTTAATTTCTTCCTGACTTAACATAAAACAATGTCCCTATTTGCTGGCGATAAACTTATTGACACCTTTAGTAAGCAATGTAATTGCAGTGTCACGTAAATTAGGATTTTCAATATTTTTCTGGGCTAATGCTGCCAAGACTTGATAAAGTTGATTTTTATCTACCCCAACTAAAGCCGCATCAAGTGTTTGTTTTACACTGATATCAACCTTTGCAAAACGGCTGATGGCTTGGCTATGGATAGTGGCAGTGGTTAATTGCAGATTCAGTTCTTGTTTTAATGCAGCTAATAAAACACTGGCTGCGCCCACAGTTTGGCGGTAAATAACTAAAATAGGATCAATGGGGGAAAGTAAACGTTCTGCTTCAACAAAATAATTCGCCCCTTTGGTAGTTCTGCGTAGTTGGCGCAGAGATTTTAATACACCATGTACTTTTTGTGGGGTAAAACTGGGATCACTAACAGTTAAATAAATCCAGCCCTCTTTATTTTTTAAGCGTTCTTGTTCTGCGGTATCAATACCACGTGCCAAAGCTGAATGAACAAATTGATAACGTTCTAAATACTTTTCACGACGTGGAAGTGGTGAGCGTGCAGCATTAATAAATAAAGCTTCCCATGATAGATCTGCACTGGGAGCGGGCAATGCAGGTGCACCCACAACAGCAATCATCTCTTGCATGGCTTTACCAATACGTTGGTTGATTAATGATTTACTACTAGCGGCAAGCAATGGCTCATACAATTCCATTAATAAATGTACATTACTGGATAGTGCCGCAATATTTTGTTGATTTTGCTGAGAAACAGGTTTGAGTGAAGAGGGTGTGGGTGCACAACCTTGTAGTAATACACCCAGTACTAAAATAAGCCAAACCTGCTTCAGGTAAGGAAAAACTAACATGAAATAAGATACTCCTTTATAAACTTATTGTTTTTTGGCATTCTACTAATAACTTTATACCTTAGAATATTTTTACACGTGTTGACAGGGGAAGAGAAAAAATAATTTTTTTAAACAGCTTTTATTTATGCTGCAATAAAGTAATCTATTTATATTATGATTAAATAAACTAATTAACATATTGATATAGCTCATATCAGCCTATCTGATATACTGTTATATTACTGACATCATACAAGCAATTTTAGTTAACCTAGGTTATCTAAACTTTATATGAAGCAGTGGTATGATGGTCATAACAAATAAAAAAGACTGACAACACGCTTAAAATACAATAAACTCAATCACAACAATGCATAGCACCCCCTATAATATAAAACTAACCGCTGCTGCTGTATTGCGTGATATTAGATCATATTACCAAAGGTTAGCACTTTTTAATGAGGATTTATCATGGTAGACAATACTCTGATTGAAATGAAGTTAAAAAAGCTTGAAGAACACTTAGAAAAAGAAAACCCAGTTTTAAGTGGTATTGTTAAAAGCTTTCGTGAATTAGACACAGTTGCTCATCAAATCGGATTCTTAGATGAAAATGAATCCTATACCAGCCGTGTATCTTGGTGGCCAATGATTTCTGTTCTGGGAACATTTTCATCAGGTAAATCTACATTTATCAACTATCATTTAGGCAAAACTATTCAACGCACGGGTAACCAAGCCGTCGATGATAAGTTTACAGTCATTTGTTATAGTGGTGATGAACAAACTAACGCATTACCTGGGATGGCATTAGATTCCGACCCACGTTTTCCTTTCTATCAAGTGAGTCGTGATGTTGAAGAAATCGCTCGTAGCGGTGGACAACGTATTGACTCTTACTTGCAGTTAAAAACAGCCTCTAGCGAAAAATTACGGGGTAAAATTCTGATCGACTCTCCCGGATTCGATGCAGATAAACAGCGTACTGCAACATTAGGTATCGCTAAACATATTATTGACCTATCTGATTTAGTTTTAGTTTTCTTTGATGCACGCCACCCAGAACCCGGTGCCATGCATGATACGTTAGAGCATTTAGTGGCAGCAACAATTGATCGTGCTGATTCTAATAAATTCCTCTACATCTTAAACCAAATTGATATCACTGCACGTGAAGATAATCCTGAAGAAGTCGTCGCAGCATGGCAACGCTCTTTAGCACAAGTTGGCTTAACTGCAGGACGCTTCTACCGTATTTATAACCCAGATGTATGCATGCCAATTGATGATCCTAATGTGAAAGAACGTTATGAGTCAAAACGTGATGCGGATATGCATGATATTAATACGCGTATGGAGCAAGTCAGTACAGAACGTGCATACCGTATTGTGGGTGTTTTAGAGCAAGCAGCAAAAGATATTGAATTCACAATGATTCCTCAGCTTAAAGGCTGGTTACAACGCTGGAAGCAAAGTGTTTTAAAACTTGATGTTGCAGTGTTATTTGCTTTATTAGTAGCTTTCGTGATTGCACAACAAGTATCGGGTGTTGATTTTATCGGTATGATTCCTAAAGATGATGTGGGCATGGGTGTTTCTGCAGCCATTGCTGTAATTGCATTAGGGTTCATACACATGAAGATTCGTGGATTTGTTGCAGCACGTTTACGTAAGACAATTGAAGAAAATACAAAAGACGAGTTTGTCCGTAGCTGCTTATTACGCGCCTTTGATAAAAACACTTCTACACGCCCTATGATTTTCTCTAACCCAGCAGGATGGGGAACTGGTGCACGTACAGGTTTACGCAATATCCTTAATACTGCAAACTCCTACGTACAAAAATTAAACGACCGTTTTACTAACCCATCAGGTAAAAAAATGGTTGAAACAGAAGTATAAATAACTTCCTGTTTGAGATTTTAAAAAAGGCGATTTATATCGCCTTTTTTTTTGGAAAAATTATTCTTTACCATAGATTTCATAGGCTAAGTTAAGGGATAATATGTACCTAACAAAAGTTAAAAACTACGTTATACTTTATAATCATTAATATATTTAGAAAAATAAAATTATAACTATTAAATTAATCATAGCCTTTAGGAGAGGGGATATGTTAAGAAAATTCCTACTATTTAGCTTATTTGTGATGGGGGTACATACCGTCACAGCAGCTCCACTTTATACCATGCGTTATTCCACAGCAAACCCAAAAGGGAGTTCTGCTGTCGTCTATGCGGAACGTTTTAAATTGCTTGCTGAAAAATATTCTCAAGGAAAAATTGAGGTTGAGCTGCATATTGATGCAGAATTGGGGACAGAGCAAGATAATGTGATGATGACAGCAGATGGAGAGGTACATATGGGTACCTGTGCTGCCAATAATATTGCCCCTTTTGCACCTGTAATGGGAATTTTAGCCCTTCCCTATATGTTTCCTACTGAAAAATCAGCTAATCATTTTGTTAGACAACCCATCGTTGATAAATTGAATAAAGAGGTTATTGCCAGTACTAATATTCGTATTTTGTCATGGATGCGTATGGGCTACCGTACCTTTACCAATGCTGAAAAAGTGGTAACAAAACCCAGTGATTTAAAAGGTTTGCGTATTCGTGTACCTGAAAATGACATTATGGTTGCCACCTATCGAGCATGGGGTGTTGAGCCTATTCCTGTTGCATGGGCAAAAACCTATAATGCCTTAGCCACAGGGCTTGTTAATGCGAAAGATAACCCTTTATTAAATTCTATTGCCATGCCTAATATGACAGGCACATTTTATGATGTACAAAAATATATCACCAATATTCATTTCTTACTGTTATTTCACCCCCATTTTATTAATGAAGAATATTATCAAAGCTTACCTGATGATATAAAAGAAATTGTTAAAAAATCTGCATGGGAAGCTTCTGAGTATGCAACAAAATGGGTAGATGATCGTACTCAAAAAACTTTGGATGATTTGATTAGTAAAGGGATGAAATATACTGAGCCTGCTGATAATGAAGAGGAATGGATAAAATTAGCTAAAGAAAAAGTATGGCCACAATTTTATGATAAAGTGGGTGGGAAAGCCCTTGTTGATGAGGTTGTAAAAGTTATCGAGAGCGCGAAATAATGCGTTGTGGTTTTTTATCCCTTGTAATTTATTTGTTTTCATTACCTGTTGTGGCGGAAACAGTATCATTACAAGCTGTCACACGCTGTCCCTATGTCTGTGATATAAAAAGTGATAAAAAAGGTATCTTGATTGATATCACTGACTATATTTTTACACGAGCAGGGTATAAAGTTAATTATCAAATCCACCCGTGGGCGCGTGTTGTTAATGCAGTAAATAAAGGTAATATTGATGGCATTATTGGTGCGACACGTAAGAATGTGCCTGATTTATTATTTCCACAACATGCTTTGATGTTATCAAAAATTGAATTTTTTGTTCGTCATAATGAAACATGGCAATACAAAGGTTTAGCCTCTTTATTTAAAAAGCGTATCGGGGTGATTAATAATTTATCTTATGGAAAAATGGATAGTTATATACGTAAATATACAAAAAACCCTAGACGAATTTTAATTATTTCAGGTAAAAGGACTTTATCACGCAGTACCAATATGCTGCAAGCAAAACGTATTGGAGCAGTATTAGAAGATAAAATAGTGATGAGTTACTTTTTAAAGCAGCAAGGCTTACAAAGCAAAATCCAGCCTGCAGGTGGGGTCAGTGGAGAAAATATTTATATTGCTTTTTCACCCTTAAGACCTTATGCACAAAAATATACTGATTTAGTGTCTACATCACTAGAAGAGAATGATGTACAACATAAAATGAAGGAAATTTTAGCCGCTTATCAACTCTCTAGTGAGAACTAATATACTTAGGCATTAAATCTTATCTACATTATATTCATGATTACGCGTTGACTCATGTAATCTAAACTAGATTTAGTCTTTTACTATAAATAAAGCGGGGGAATTTTAATAGGTAACCCGCTTTATTTATAAATAAGCACTCAGCAAAGAAGCAAACAATATTTAGTGTTTGTTTTCACTTTCCTTTACCTTATAAATCACCATTTACGCCTGCATTCATAATCTCATTCATTGAATCACGTACTTTACTTCCCAATACTTTTAAGTTTTCAGGTAACTGCGCTGCCTGTAAAAATAAATCAATATTCATCATCACTAACCAGCCTTGTCCTTTCTCATCTTCTACAAGGGTAATTCTACAAGGTAGGTAAGCTGCAAAATCCATACTGTACTCTACAATTTCTTTAGCAATTTTTGGATCACAGAATTGAAAAATCTCCATACGACGAACATCTTTCATTCCTTGAGATTTTAATTCACGTGATAGAGGTTGATGAGCAACCAATTTCATATTCAGTGCATTAGCACGTAGCTTCATGGAATCAATGGCATCATCCATAGAAATATCTTCGACTAGAGGGTGTTTAATGACTGTTTTAGAAATATCTAATGCAGGGGGATTTGCCCATGCACTGGATACACCACACAAGACAATAAAGATTCCACGAAAAATAAGTGACATTTGGATGCTCTCCATAATAAAACAAGGGTGTATTAGTATATAACGGTAAAGTAAAATTTTAGCATGAAATACACTGTGAATATATCTTTGTATTGATACCCCATAACAAGGGTATAAAAACATGTATTTTTTCTATAAAGACTAAATAAACCATACATTTAAATATATAGGTATATTTTTTGCTTTAGCTTAAATATATCTATACACCCCATTTATTTTAATCTCAGGAGAAAAATAATGAAATCTAATAATGCAGGGTTTACATTAATTGAATTAGTGATTGTTATTGTTATTCTAGGGATTTTAGCTGCTACAGCAGTACCTAAATTTTCTAATCTTGCTGCTGATGCCCGTGCTGCTGTCATGCAAGCTGTAGAAGGCTCTATGCGCTCTTCTAATATTATTATCTATGCACGAGCTGCCACTGATCGAGTTGAGGGTAAGCAAAGTGCAACAATACAACTCAATGGGCAAACTATTAATACCGTTTATGGGTATGCAGCAAGTATGGCAGATTTACGCAAAGCCATGGAGCTTAGCCCAAGTAGTGATTTTGTCACTGTGAATAACCGCATTGATCATGTTGGTGCAGATACACAAGGAGGCTTATGCTCAGTCAATTATGCCAAAGCAGTCCGTATTGCCGCAGCAGGCGGAAACCCAGCTTATATTCAAGAGCCTGTGTATACACTAAATATCACAGAATGTGCTTAATTATCCTTTTTTTATAAGTACAAAAATGCAGTATACTTCACGGGGTTTTAGTCTATTAGAGTTGATACTCGTTTTATTATTAATGGGTATTATAATGGGGTATTTTTTGCCCCGCTCTCCCATTAATACTTTTCATCTTTATACTGAAACACAAGCTGTATTACATTGGTTACAACGTGCCCACCGTCTTTCATTACAACTTGGCTGTCAAGTAAGAGTACAACGTACTAATAATCAACTCAGCTTACACTATAATGGTACACCAACTTATTGCAAGGTCAGTGATGTTGTTGATCCGATAACAGGGCAAGTTATAGACATGACAGTACATTATGCCATTTTATCAGGGACAACAGGTTGGACATATACCACATTAGGAAAACCTATTGAGGGACAGCAAGCCCTTTTCCTAAATGAGCACACTATACATATTGAAGCAGAAACTGGGGCTGTTTGGATAATTGATAATGAATAAAAATCAAGGTTTTAGTTTAATTGAATTGGTTTTATCATTGGTTATCTTAGCAACTGGCGCAGTCGGTATTTTATCTATTGTTGCGCAAAGTAGTCAACGCAGCTTAACCCCCTTATTCACACAACAAGCACAAGCTATAGCGCAAGGGTATTTATCTGAAATTTTGGCTAAACCTGTTAATGATCCAAACCAAACAGAACAAGGTTTAATCAGTAGTGAAGCAGGAGAGACGCGCTCTACTTATGATGATGTACAAGATTACTATCAACTCAGTGAAGCCCCTCATGATGCATTAGGGCAAGCTATATTAGATTTAGCAAACTATCAGGTAAATGTTGACATTATACAAGATAGCTTTGGTTTTCCTGCTGTGACAGCGTTACGTGTTGATATTACAGTCAGCCACAATAGTGATCTGAATGCACAAGTAATGTTAAGTAGTTATCGGAATAACTTTTAATGACTATAAAATCTCAGCAAGGTATGAGTTTAATAGAGACTATCATTGTTATTCTATTGCTTGCACTATTAAGTGGTGTGATCATATTGCTGATTACTGTTCCCCTCAAAACCTATCATGACACCCAAGATAGAGCTGAGTTAATTCAGCTTGGTGATGTAGTATTACAACGTTTTAGTAAAGAAATAAAGCAAGCTGTACCGCGTAGTATTCGAATAGACAGCACAGGGCAACGTATTGAATTTTTACATGCTACACATGTTGGACATTATCGCGCCATCCCAGAAGGCAGTGAGCGAGCACTGAATTTTACCGACTCTAGCCAAACATTTCATAGTTTATCTCCCATTGATATCAGTGCAATCAAAGTGGGCTCAGGTAGCCAAGCCTGTCGACAAGCAGAAGCTAATTGTTTAATCATTTATCACCCTGATTTATTTGCCAGTCATGCTTATCAAGGTAATATCGCCACTGTTTCACAGGTTGAGGTAAATAGCGGAAAAACGACAATTAGCTTTGATAATAGCGATCTCGGTGGCTGGCATTTTACACAACCGTTTAGCAGCTTCCCGCACGTTCAACAGCTTTTTTATATTACTGATACAGCGATTAGTTATGACTGTTCTACTCAATTATTTATGCGTTATGCACAATACCCCATCACAGCAACACAACCCACGGTATTTAGTACAGACAAAGGCAAACGTTTAGCAGATAAAATAAGCTACTGTCAATTCAGTCTTATACCTAGTGAAAAAGGTGATATTGTAAAATTATCACTCCATATTCTTAGTTATAGAACCTATCAACGTACTGAGCTTGTTCAGCAGATTTTAGTCCCTTATCCGTTATGAAATATTTAACACAACAAGCAGGTTCAAGCCTAGTGATGACATTAGTTATCATCATGATTATTGCTATATTAGCCACTTATATTCTGTCATTACAAGCAGTGCAATACAGTGATACCAGTGTATCACGCTACAGCAACCAAGCAGATTTTGCTGCCTACAGTGGGATGCAATGGGCAGAAGAAATGATTAAAACAGGACAAGGTAATCAATTAAAATGTAATGCTGATACAATAAATTTTACATTATCAGGCGGAACAACAGCAGATTTTCATATTAAAATCACATGTTATAGCTTTTCTATTCAAGAAGGTACGAGTAGCTATATACTTTATAAAATTGACGTTATTGCAACAAAAAACTTAATTGCTAATAGTCAAATTACCTCACAAATATTTAGTAAAACGTTTACAAATTTACCTTAATTCCTCCTCTTTTCCTTTAATTGTAAACTTCCTACGTTATCAAATTCTTTACATACATATGTTTTACATTTAAAGCATGGTTTATAATGTGACACATGTCATTCAATAACGATATGCCTTTATTTACGCGACCTCCTTTTGCTATAAAAACATATGGATAATAACAACAACTATGAAGAAAAAATTGTATTGGCTCAGTCATAACTTAGAAGAAGTATTAGGGGCAACACTCTTATTTTCTATGGCAACCCTTGCCTTTTTAAATGTACTCACCCGCTATTTTATTCAATACTCCTTTGCTTTTACTGAGGAAATTGAAGTCGCCGCAATGGTATGGTTAACCATGTTAGGAGTTGCCGCTGCTTTTAAACATAAGCTGCACCTACGTTTAATGTATTTAGATACCCGTGTCAGTATTAAAAATAAACTGCGTTTAGAGCTATTTGCCTTATTATGTAGCTTATTTTTATTTAGCTTAATTGCTTACTTAGGCTATCAGCATGTTGTTGATTTGATTGAATTAGAAGTCACAAGTGAAGCCTTGGATATTCCTGAATATATTTATGTACTCATTATTCCAATTGGTTGTGCTTTAATCAACCTCCGTATTACTGTACTGCTCCTCGACATTATTAAGCAATTGAGAACATAAATGGGCTTATTACTTTTTTCAATTTTTATTATATTACTTTTATTAGGTGTCCCCATTGCGGTTGCAATTGGATTAGCTGCTGTGGCTGTTATTTGGCAAGCTGATTTAGGTATCTTAATTGTTTCACCTAATTTTTATGCAGGAATTGCAAAATTCCCCTTGCTCGCCATTCCGCTGTTTATTCTGGCTGGGTATATTTTAGAACGCTGTGGTATTTCAGAGCGTCTCGTTACACTGGCACATGTACTGGTTGGTGAACGCCCTGGGGGACTGGCTATTGTTGCTGTATTAGTTTGCGTTTTCTTTGGGGGGGTATCAGGCTCAGGGCCTGCGGATGCTGCTGCCATTGGGGCTATTTTAATTCCTGCTATGGTTGCAGATGGCTACAGTCGAGGATTTTCTGCTGGCTTAATTGCAGGCGCGGGATCAACTGCCATCATTGTTCCGCCCAGTATTGGACTCATTATCTACAGCTCATTAACCAATACCTCCGCGCCCACCTTATTTGCAGCAGGTATCATCCCTGGGTTACTCGCAGGTTTATCACTTATTATTCCAGCATGGTATATTTCTCGTAAACGCGGCTATGGGTTGAATTTTAGCGCAGAGAAGAAAAAAGAATTACCTTCTTTAGGGAAAGCCTTCCGTAGTGCCTTATGGGGGTTATTTGCCCCTGTGATTATCTTAGGGGGATTATATGGCGGTATATTTACCCCAACAGAAGCCGCTGTAGTGGCTGTATATTACGGCTTATTCTTAGGGTTTGTTGTTTACCGTAATCTAAGCTTTAAAGGCTTTTATAAAATATTGGTTGATGCGTCCATCAGTTCTTCTATTGTGATGTTAATTGTCACCTTAGCAGGTTTATTCTCTTGGGCTGCTAGCACATTAGGCACATTAGATGCAATTTCAAACTTTTTGATTAATCTGACTGATAATGGCTATATGTTACTTTTCTTAGTCAATGTCTTGTTATTTATTGCGGCGATGATGATTGATGCAGTGTCTATTTATTATATTTTCCTACCAATATTTATCCCTTTAATGGCACAATTTGGCTGGAATCCTGTTTGGTTTGGGGTGATGATGACCTTAAACTTAGCCATTGGGCAATTTACCCCACCTGTGGCAGTGAATTTATATATTACAACTCACTTAGCAGGCATTAATATTGAAGATACCTTTAAAGAAGTAATCCCCTTTATTGGCGCGATGTTGGTTGCACTCGCTATTGTTGCCACCTTCCCTGATTTATCTTTACTTTTCCCACGCTGGTTTGGGATGTCAATTGACTAAAAGGCTTTAATTACATGGATGTAGCAACAATTATTTTTAGTGTTGCTACACTCTAAAATATGTATTTCTGTGATTTTATAGAGAAATGCAGAAAAAATTTAAATTTTACTTGATTTAGAAAGTAAAATTTATGGGGGTGAGGTAAAAGGAATAGGTGATTGAACCCCTGCAGTATGAAAACATGTGCTAAGGAACTTTATTTTTTGTGATAAAAAGTTAGCTACATTTAGCACTATCATTTATAAATTCTTCTAATCGACCAGAATAGCCATGTATTTCATCTTCTTGTTTTTTTATCCAAGGTTTATGTAGGTCATAAAAGCTTTTCGCAAAGCTTCCCAAAAAAAACTGTGCTGAACAAGCATCACAAATTTGATATTGTATACAAGCTTGTAAATCATTGAAAAATGATATTAATAACTCAATATCCTGATCTAAATTTTCTTTTTTAACTATTGACATTACAACTTCAGTATGAATCCTATCCTGATCTTTTTCATTAGCCTCCTTTATTTTTTTGAGATATTCAGGGTTGTTTCTCCACACTGTTACGAATTTTAATTGTGCTTTTTCTAGGTTACCACTATTAAAATTCTTTACTTGCACTATTGTTTCCTTAATCCTATTTTCTTGTTTTATATCAAAAAACTGATATATTGCACCTAATGCACCAATAATTAATACAAGTTTCACCAATAACTCCAACCAGTTAATTAAATCTTGTGGCCAGAAATATTTTTTAAATTTATTACTATTCACTAAAAAATGCCTATATACCTAAAAATATTATATTTACTTAGAATTAAGAGTAGGCTCTATAAAATTTTCTGAATATATATCTATACTTTTACGTGGCTTTCAATTAAAGCTTATTGGTAGCCCTGAATAAGTATAAATAGTGTAAAAAATTCTAGCTAAGCTTCTTAAAATACTAGTTCTTTAGCAACACTACCTTTTCAGAACTACCAGTTTATTAATCTTGTTTTGAGCCTGGGAGTGTTTGGAGAGTTGCAGTTCGTCCTTCAATTTTTTTTGTTGGGAGTGTTTGGAGGGTCGCACTGCGTCCTTCAGTTACCTGTTTCTTAGTTACTGGACTTGAAGTTGCTTGTGCCTTTGCTTCTTGTGACTCATTAGCTTGAGTAATAGGTGATAAGCAAAAAGAAGCCATTGTAACCATTGCAAAAATAGTAGTACGTAACATTTGTATTCCTCTTAATTAAATACATTGACAGGGTTTAATAATCAAAAAGTAAAATAATAATCTTACTTTTCTAATATATTCACTGTTTCAAGTTGGAAGGTAGCTTTATCATCGCTGGATATAGCTTGTAATGTAGCGTTATAACGTGGGTGGTTTTCAGCATCTAATACTAAACGGCTAATAGTTAGCTGCAAATTTTCGTCTAATTCTGCACTGGCTTGATTGTTTCCAGATGTGATAAAGCCGTAATCTTCTACTGTATATTGGCTTGCTATATTCTTTTTCTGTTGTAGTTTTACCCAAATAGACTGTACAGGATCGGTTTGCCATTGAACTTGAGGTAAGTAGATATGTTGTCCATTTTTAGATACATGTGCTTCACCTACGGGAAAAGTTGTAACTCCATCGGTAACATATTGTTTAATAAAGTCATTATATTCAGATAAACGTGTATACACCCCGTAGTGTCCTTGAGTTGCACAGGTATTAGAAGTACTGGCACTAACAATACCAATTTGTACCCATTTATTTCCATACTGAACAAATAAAGGTCCACCACTGTCCCCTTTACATGAATCTTTACCTCCTATGTAAATACCTGCACAAATATGTTTATCTGTAATCTTAATATTGTTACTAGCACTAGCATCCAAACATGTTGTTTCATCCACTAATGGCAAGCGAACCTGTTGTAATACATCAGGTAATAATTCTTTATTATTGGTGTAACCCCAACCTATTACCATTGCATTATTTGGTAAAAAATTTGTATAAGTAGAGCTATTAAGGGCAAGTGGTTCTATATTTATAATAGATTCTTCTAATTCTAATAAAGCTATATCATTATGATATTTATCTCTCTTCCAATTTTCATGTATAATAATTGTTTTTACTTTACTAACTTTTTTTTCCTTTTTTAATCCAGTATATATATGATATTCTTCAGTATTTTTATTTTTATCAGCACAATGAGCAGCTGTTAAAATCCATGTTGGGCTAATTAAACTCCCACCGCAGTGCTCAAAAGCAGACTCAACTTTCCCAGCTTTATCAACTTTCTCAACTTTAAAGTAGATAGAAAACATCCAAGGATAAGGGGATGTTTGAACATTTTCACCACCAATAATACGTAATTGACGTGTAGGTTCTGCTTGTAATGGATAAGCAAAAAAAGTACTTAAGCACGCAATAATAAAAATAGTATTTACATAGCTTGAAAAAAGTGAGGAAGATTTGTCTGTTTTTATATTCATAGCATTCTGTCATTGCTTTTGTGAAATAATAAAAACAATACTACCTCATGATTTTATTTAGTGGAATAGCACAAAAGTTGTATGTTGTTTTAAAAATAAGGTTATTTGCTATGGATTTTATAAAAAACTTTAGCAGGCTTATTTCCCACGTTGGTTTGGGATGTCAATTGACTAAAAGGCTTTAATCACATGGATGTAGCAACAATTATTTTTATTATTCTCTTGTTGTTGCTACTTGCCAGCTTGATTGAACCGCTTGCTAATCGCCTGCACTTGCCTTTTAGTGCAGCGTTAGTACTCACAGGCTTTATTGGCTCTGAATTATTAGTGCGTAATGGCATTGATACAGGGTTACGCTGGCACCATTTCCATACCATTATTTTTTATATTGCCCTGCCTATCCTGATTTTTTCCTCTGCTTTTACTCTTAAAACCAAGCAACTACGCCAACATAGCTTACTTCTATTCCTGCTTGCTATTCCTGTTGTCATGTTCTCTATGATACTGTTAAGTGTATTTATTTACTGGGGAATTGGGCATGATATTGGTTTTCCTTGGCGTGCTGCATTACTGACCAGTACATTATTGGTTGCCACTGATCCCAGTGCCGTGATTAATTATTTATATGCCTCTCGTTATGCCCTACATGCAATGATTTTAGAAACTGAAAGCTTATTTAATGATGTCTCCGCCATTGTGATGTTTACCGCATTATTACAACTTGCCTTAATGCCTGAGCAAAATATTGATTTATCAACAGAGTTATTTAAGTTTTTTATCAATATCATGGGGGGATTAGCAGTTGGAGCGGGGGTGGCTGTACTCAGTTATTACTTATTTAAACATCGATGGTTTACAGGTTATACTACAGTACACGCCTTATTTACACTGATTGCTGCTTACAGTAGTTTTTTTATTGCTAATCGTTTACAGGTTTCGGGTACACTTGCCATTTTAATTGTTGGGCTTGTATTAGGACATACCTGCACACAGCTTGCTGATAAAGCCCATTTGTTTATTAAAAATTTATGGGCATTCAATGCTTATATTGCTAATGCGCTGATTTTTCTATTAGTGGGTGTCACCATTAATATCGCCATGTTTACCAGCCAATGGCTTGCCATGTTAATTGGTATTGGTGCCGTCTTGGCTGCCAGAATCATCAGTATCACCTGTATCCAGATTTTTTTTAAAACATGTACAAAACGCCAGCCACCTTATACAGAGTATGCACCTTTTTTACTTACATGGGGCGGATTACGTGGCACGGTTGCAGTCGCGCTTGCCTTATCCTTACCAACAGAATTAAGCTATTGGTGGACGATTCAATCAATGATTTATGGTGTTGTATTGTCCTCTTTATTACTCCAATCCCCTAGCCTTAGTCTATTTTTACATTATACTAAACAAGATAAAAATAAAAATTGACCTCATAACATCACAGTACCAAGCAGTTTTAATCACTACCAAGGAGGTAGTCTTTATGCGCCATTGGTTTATTAGTTTTTTACTCTTTTTTATATGCCAGCAAAGTTTTGCAGCCCCCCCTGCCATTTTAAGTAAAAATGCCATTTATTCCCCCACTGTTGCTAAACAAGCGATGGTTGTCACCAGTGATAAAATTGCCTCAGAAATTGGTTTACAAGTATTACAACAAGGCGGTAATGCTGTTGATGCAGCGGTGACAATTGGCTTTACCTTAGCTGTTACCTTACCCCGTGCAGGGAATATTGGTGGCGGAGGATTTATGCTGATTCATGATGCGAAAACAGGTAATGTGATAGCCGTTGATTATCGTGAAAAAGCACCCAAAAATGCTCATAAGGATATGTATCTTGATAAAGCAGGTAACCCTGACAACCAACTCAGCCGTTTTAGTCATTTAGCCGTTGGTGTCCCTGGGACAGTGGCAGGTTTAGCCTTAGCTTTAGAGAAGTATGGCAGCCTCTCGCTTGCTCAAGCCTTACAACCCGCTATTAAATTAGCAGAAAAAGGCTTTCCCATGCATCATGTATTACGTGACAGCTTGTTACGGGGTGAAAAGCGTTTAAAAAAATCAGCTGAAACCAGCCGCTTATTTTTTAAAGAGGATGGCAGTGCTTATGCATTAGGAGAGCAATTTGTACAGCCTGAATTAGCCAGTACTTTAAAGCAGATTGCAGAGCAAGGTGTTAGTGCTTTTTATGAGGGAGAGATTGCTAAAAAAATTGCCGCTGATATGGCAGCCAATAACGGCTTAATTACCTTAGAAGATTTAAAAGCCTATCGTCCTGCTATCCGTCAGCCTATTCATGGCACATACCGTGGTTATGATGTGTATTCTATGTCTCCTCCCAGCTCTGGTGGCGTGCATATTGTGCAAATTCTCAATATTTTAGAGCAGTTTTCTATTAAAGAATTTGGACATAACAGCCAAGCCAGCTTACATGTGATGGCGGAAGCAATGAAACGCGCTTATGCGGATCGTTCTGAGTATTTAGGTGATACTGATTTTGTTAACGTCCCTTTAAAAGGATTAACCTCTAAAGCTTATGCAAAATCTTTAGCCACTCAAATTCCATTAGACAAAGCGACACCAAGCAAAAGTATTGCTCCTGCTAACCCTCTTCCCTATGAAAGCAATGAAACCACCCATTTTTCAGTGATTGATAAGGCAGGTAATGCGGTTGCCAATACCTATACTTTAAACTTTAGCTTTGGCTCAGGTTTAACTGCAAAAGGCACAGGATTTTTATTAAATAATGAAATGGATGACTTTAGTGCCAAAGCAGGGGTACCGAATGCTTACGGCTTAATTGGGAATGCTGCCAATGCGATTGCACCTGAGAAACGTATGTTAAGTTCCATGTCCCCCACCATTGTGATGCACAATCAAAAACCCTTTTTAGTCACAGGCAGCCCTGGGGGATCGCGGATTATTACCACCACCTTGCAAGTCATTATGAATGTGATTGATCATGGTATGAATATTCAAGAGGCAGTGAATGCGCCCCGTGTACATCATCAATGGTTACCTGATGAAATTCGTATTGAAAAAGGTATTAGTATTGATACTCAACGCTTATTAACCAGTATGGGACATACAATGGTCGAAAAAAATCCAATGGGTTCAGCGGCAAGTATTTTAATTGATGCTGCCACACATACCTATTATGGTGCCGCCGATCCACGTCGCCAAGGTTTTGCTGTAGGTTATTAATTTAATTATTTAATCTGTAAAATGGGCTGTTTTTAAGTTAAGCAGCCCACTATAGAAGCAATATTATGCCATTACCACCTTATCGAATGATTATTTTTTTTCTTTGTTGTGTTGCCGTATTATTGTGGTTAGCCTTCACAGCCCCCCCTACTAAAGCTCCTCCCGCTTCCCAAAAAGCAGCGCAGTTTTTTGCAAAAGGTAACTATCAGCAAGCTTTATTACATTACGAGCAGCTTTTACAGCAAGATAAAAACAATGTGATGGCATGGCGCGGTAAAGCCTTATCTTTATTTCAACTCAAACAACATCAAAAAGCCTTAGCTGCATTTAACCAAGCGATTAGTCTTGATCCTAATTTTGCAGGCACTTATGCCAACCGTGGTATTGTTTATGATTATCAGGGCAACTATCAGCAAGCTCTTGCAGATTATGAGGAAGCCTTACGCCGTGATCCACATATTTCACGCACGCCCAACTGGTGGCAACGCTTTTTATATTTACAAGCAGATACCCCTTCAACCATTGCCAAACGTGCTGCTTATTTAAAAATAGAACTCGCCAAACCAGCTTCAGAACGTTTATTACGTGTACCTGAAAAAGATGCACAGCAACAGCCATTTCAACAAAAACTACAACCTTAATAAGTTTTAAGTTTTTGCTGCCCCACGTATTTGTACAAAATAATAGCGACCTAAAATAACACAGGCAATGCCCCCTAATATCATGCTTGCTGCAATAATTAAACGTATGGTAATAGCTTCTGATACAAAAATCACCCCACCCATTGCGGCAATAACAGGAACAAGCAATTGTAAAACAGCGGCTTGCATAGCGGTTAATCCACGTAATGCACTATACCAAATTGTATACCCAATCCCAGAGGCAATACTGCCTGACAAAATAGCTAAAATAATACCTTTTGTAGAAAAATGCTGTGAATTAAAGCTTAAAATTAAGATAACTAAAATAGCTAATAAAGGAAGGGTACGGGTAAAATTATATGTAGTATCAATCAGTGGATTTTTTGAACCTCGCCCTTTTAATGTGTACAGCCCCCATGCAATGCCTGAGATTGACATGAGCACAAACCCCATCATTGAAGGCGTTGCAATATCAGGTAAAATTAAATAGATAAAGCCAACAAATGCCAGTATCACTCCTATCCATTCACTACTATGCAATCGATGCCCTGTTACAATTGAATAAATAATCATGGTGATTTGTACAGAGCCAAATAAGATTAAGGCACCTGTCCCTGTGGTCAGGGTAACGTAAGCAAAAGAAAACGTAATGGCATAAAGAAATAAAAAGAAACTTGCTGACCAGCTACCTTTTTGTATAGGTTCTATATTATTATTTTGTTTGGTTATAAACAGAATAATTAATAAGGTGACAATACCTGAAAAAAGCCGTATTGCAGTAAAACTACTGGCATCAATAATACCCTCTCCTAAAGCAAGACGACATAATACCGAGTTGGCAGCAAAAGCAATTAACGCCAAACCTGTAAAAAAAGCTATTTTAAATAATTGTGTGTTAATTGAACTATCCCTCTTCTACTCTCTCTAATATATAGCTGAGTAATGAACTAAGTTAATACTGAAATAATACATTAGGTATTAACTCAGTAATAGATTGAAATTAGTGTAAAATAATATTTTTAATGCTATTTATTTTATAAAAAATAATAGGTATGATTTATTTTCCATTTTTTTGCCATATTTTGCCTTTATATTGACATGCCTTACCCTTTCCTGTGCCTTGTTCTTAAGCTTTAATATAAGTTATAAAAATGATAATAATAATCTGTATAGGTTTAAAAAATTTTATCCTGATAAAAAAGGTGATGCACAAGGAAAGGCTTGGCAATTAAATTGCTTAAAGTATACAGGGAATTTAGGTATAAAATTTTTTACTTTTTAGAGAGGAGTACTCCGTGTCAACAACAAAAACATCTACACAACCATCTGCAACTTTTTACTTTTTAGATTTATTAGGAAGCAGTGTTGTCGCAGCACTGTCTTCAGCAATTATATTGTCTGCATTAGTATTGCTCGTATCGTCATTTAATTAAATTTTTTATCCTAAAGGCATTGTGTTTTACGCCTATGAAAAACACTATACATTGGAGCAGCATTATTGTCGGTTGCCTCATTATGATAGGCATTTGGCAATATAACAAAGGTAATCTAAGTTATGTGCAAGCCAGTATTGCACATGGTTTATTAGATAAAGCATGGGTACGTTCGCAAATGAGCGGTAAAACAGCACAGCCGTGGCCCGGTTCAAATACATGGCCACTTGCTCGCATTAGCGTACCAGAAAGAGCAATTGATCAAGTTATTTTAAAAAATAAAAATGTTTCAATACCTAGCTTTGCGTTAACACATGTTGAGTACAGCGTTTTCCCAGGGGAAATGGGAAACAGTGTGCTCAGTGCTCCTAAACATATTTACAATGCTTTTTTAAAACATTTAAAAATAGGTGATATTTTAGTTCTTGATTCTTTACACAGTGGACGATGGCGGTTTCGGGTCTCACATGTCAAAATCACCACTAAAAGTGATACGGCATTACTAGATGTGAGTGCTGAACCCCGTTTAACTTTAATTAGTTGTTACCCCTGTGTAAAACCTCAGGATGAATTACGTTATGTCATTATTGCAGAAACAATGGAACGTGTAGAAAACGAAAATGAGCCGCCACAGCATATTTCATAATTGTAGCTGTGCTTGTTTATTGGTATAAAGTACCCCATTTTTTAATTCAATATGACTTTGATAGTGCTGCTGCTGCTGCTGCTGTTGCGCTAACCATCCTTTTTTTAACCATTGTTGTATCGCTTGTTGTGTCATTTTTGGTGTTTGTACACCACTCAATAAGCGGTTTAATAATGTTGCATGTGAAGACCATTGAACCTCTGCATTGATTTGACGTACCAATGATAGAGGGTCAAATAAAAAAACAGGCGAGGCACTTGGAAAATTAACAGTAAGTGTACTGTGTAATTGCTCAGGTGCTTCTCCAATAATCAATTCATCAATCACAAAAGTAGGTTGATGCTTTATCAAGCCCATTAATGGTGGTAAAAAACTGCTTAATGCAAGCAAAGGTTGCTGCATTGTCTGTGTTTGATAGCTTGATATCACAGTAGTTTGTAGTTGCTTTAAACTAGGTGCATCTAATTTTTTAATTGATGCATGTAATAAAATGGGTTGATAGTACTCTGTTAACCACTGTACAGCTTTCATTTGACTTGCCACATTAATAGTTAATTGATCACCCACTGTTTCATGCGTTTGTTGCCATGCTAGTTTATTGACAGAAAAGAAAGGGGCTTGCCCTTTAATAGCGACTGTTAATTTAGCCACTGAAATATCCATTTTTTGTAACCAAAATACCTGTTCAGGGTGTAAATCAAAATCCAATATAACCCCTGTTAGCTCCCATACGATACCTGCTTGCTCAAACCGTACTGTTGGAATAGAAAAATGCCCTTTCCCTCCTTGAGTCATCACTTCTGCTTCATAATTTTGGATTAATTTTTGCCAATTAAGTTGTCGATCAAACTGAATATTTCCTTGTATCGCTTCTATTTGAATATTTTGTGTTGCTTGGCTGACACTGAATGCAGGTAAATTGACATGACTTTGACTGCTTCCATCTGCATGAATAGCTGTTTTTATAGCGAGTTTAGGTATCTCTCCCCAATAGTGTTGTACCCTTTCCCCCATTTTTACCGTCGAATGAATTAAAGTTTCACGCACAGGTAATAAACCATGCTCAATAGTATGATGTAACTGGATTTGTGCATCAGGTATATTTTTTAAAGGCAGTTGATAGGTGCTATTAATTTCAGAACTAAACCATCCTCGTTGATAATTTTCATCTATAATAGTTGCGGTTTTTTGTGTTTGCTGTAGGGTGGTAAACTGCTTTTCAGCGCCAACACCTGTCCAATAAGGGATGGCAACGGCACTGATGGCAGTGACTATAAACAGTAAAAAAATCATTATTTTCATGGTTTTTATCATTATGCCTTTTAAAAATATCTGACTATGTAACGTATGAATTTTTTACATAAATCATTAAATTTATTATTTAATCTCATTTTATCACTTTTAATTGCCGCACTGGTGACAATTGCTTTTCATTTTTATGAAAAACAACAATTACACCAAGAGGCTCTATCTTTTATCAATACCAGTATGTTAGATCTGTTTACAGATTGGCAAGTATCAAGTTTAACCCCCTATATTAGTACAGAGTTCCAACAGGCTTTTACACAGCAACCCCAACAAGAGTTTTTACACATTGGTAAACAATTAGGGGAGCTTTATTTTTATTATGGTGCAACAGGGACAATTCAGCGATTTAAGCATTCATGGTGGCATTATTCAGCCCAATACACAGCACGGGCTGTGTTCCAATATGGAGAATTAATCACCCATATTACTTTGATTAAACAAAAAAATAAGTGGTATATAGGCAAATTAAGCTATGAATATCTACCACTTCCCTCTCAAAATTATCCAAATCGTTTACAACGTACTTAATTATCAGTGATATAAATAACACGAGTGTATTTTGATACTTATCAATGTATAAAATTACTAATCTAGCAAAATGTTAACTCTAGTCTGTAAAGTTTTTTGAGGGTCACTATGCGTTATCTGTCCTTATTTTCACTGCTTTTATTTGGCAGTTATCCCCTATTAAGTTATGCCGATACAGCACAAGTTTATCAAAAAAACTGTGCAAGTTGTCATGGTGAACACCGTCTTGGTGGAACAGGTGCCGCACTACTCCCTGAAAATCTAAGCCGTTTACGTCCTAAAAAAGCGTTTAAAGTGATTAAAAATGGACGCGCTGCCACACAAATGCCTGCTTTTTCTAAAACCTTAGATGATAAAACAATTCAATCATTGGTTGACTATATTTATACCCCCTTAGCTGAAATACCTACATGGGGTGTAAAGGAAATGTTAGCCACACAAGTGATACATCATGATGAGACAAAGCTGCCCACAAAAGCAAAATATACCGCTGATCCGCTTAATTTATTTTTAGTCGTTGAGTTAGGTGATCATCATGTAACGGTATTAGATGGGGATAAATTTGAGCCAATCCATCGTTTCCCTAGTCGCTATGCTTTGCATGGAGGGCCTAAATATACGCGTGATGGACGCTTTGTTTATTTTGCATCACGTGATGGCTGGGTCAGTAAATTTGATATGGTTAATTTAACCTATATCGCCGAAATTCGTGCAGGGATTAATACACGCAATATTGCAGTGTCTCCTGATGGACGTTATGTGATGGTAGCCAACTACTTACCAAATAGTTTAGTCTTATTAGATGGGAAAGATTTAACCCCTATTAAAGTAATTCCTGTGAAAGATAAAACAGGTAAAAGCTCTCGTGTGAGTGCTGTGTATACCGCTTATCCCCGCCATAGTTTTATTGCAGCATTAAAAGATATTCCTGAAGTATGGGAGATTAATTATGAAGATAATCCCCCCCCTGATTTTGGGCAATGGGTACATGATTATCGCCCTGATTCAGGCGAAGTCAGTGAAGTAACACGCTTTCCTATACGCCGTTTATTTGTTGAAGATTATTTAGATGATTTCTTTTTTGATCCTGAGTATATTTTTCTTATCGGTGCATCACGCGATGGAAAAGCACAAGTATTAGATTTAGATACAGGGCGAGTGAATACCACTTTACAACTGGCAGGTATGCCTCACCTTGGCTCTGGGATTACATGGGAATATCAAGGTAAACAAGTGATGGCAACCCCCCATTTAAAACAAGGTGTTGTCAGCATTATTGATACCAGCACATGGAAAACAATTAAAAAACTGGACACTTTAGGGCCTGGTTTTTTTATGCGTAGCCATGAAAACAGCCCTTATGCATGGGTTGATGTATTCTTTGGTAAAAATAAAGATGCCGTACACATTATTGACAAGAAAACCTTGGAAATTGTTAAAACTTTGCGTCCTGTTGCGGGAAAAACAGCGGCACATGTAGAGTTTGATCGAGAGGGTAAACATGCTTTATTAAGCATTTGGGATAATGATGGGGCGTTGATTATTTATGATGCAATAACTTTAGAGGAAGTTAAACGTCTACCTATGCGTAAACCATCAGGTAAGTATAATGTCTATAATAAAACCCGTCTCTCCACAGGAACAAGTCATTAAATAATCAATTGCTCTAAAAATACATGATTTAAGCTCTTAATCTAAGGGCTTAAATTACTATAGGGAAGTGTTCTTCAATATATCAATCATTCCACTACCCTATACACTAAGGTAGTGCATTTAATACCATTACAGCAAAATAAATACATCATCAATTAATCATTTCTTATTAGCCATTATCTTAAAAATAATCGATTTACATACTATTATTTTAGTGTGTGTTTTAAGGTGACAACATTAATAATAAATATTGGTTAGTTTTTTGCATCACACTTATTATGTTACTCCAATATGATAAAAATTTGGTTTAAAGAAGGATTTTATAATGATTACACGTAGTTTACTTGTTATGAGTTTAGCACTCTTTGCTCACTCTTCTTTTGCGGTCCTACCTGATGAAGATAAGTTAAAGGTAGCAAGAGAGCACTTGTTAAATAAAGCCTCTCGTAACTTGGTGAATACTGGGGGAATGTGTTTAGATGTTTCAGGGGATGTGAACAGAGCTGGTACACATGTTAAAACATTTAACTGTAACAAAGCCGTAAATCAAAAATGGAAACTAAAAAGTGGACGTTTAGTGAACAAAGCAGGTAAATGCTTAGATGTAGCGGGAGATGTAAATCGTGGGGGGACTATTGTACAAATTTGGGACTGTAACAATGCACCTAACCAAAAATGGCGTTTAGAAAAACAACGCCTAGTTAATGGGGGAGGAAAATGTTTAGATGTCTCAGGAGATATTAAGAAAAGTGGCAATAAAGTCCAAATCTGGGATTGTAATAATGCACCAAATCAAAAATGGTCATTTAGATAGCCCACAACACAGAATTTAAATTAAAAACCCTCTAAATAATTTTTTATTTAGAGGGTTTTTAATTTGTAATGATGACAGTATGATGTTGAAAAAATAGTTTATGATTTTTCAGTCAGTGATTCATTATTTTCAAGCTTTTGAGGTAATATTTCCTCTTTTGTTGGCTCTTTTAAGCTATTAACACTTTCCTGCATGGTTTCAACCCAGCTACTGAATTCACTTTTTAAAATACCTTCCGCACTGATCACAAGCTTATCTATATTGGCTTGATTAGCTTGCTCATCAGCAGATAAAGCCACCCACCAACTGCGTACATTAATTAAGCCTGAAGCTGCCTGATTATATTTAATCAATTTATCATCAAGTCCTTTATATTGGATATAGGTACCAATGGCAGCGGTAATAGAAGCTGTTAAGGCAATCCAAAGCTCTAAACTTAAAGCGGCAAGTAAGGTTCCCACCCCCCCAATAATATAAGCCATCCACTGTAGGAAATAGAGTTGCTTTTCAATTTTCTTAGTTTTACCTCGGTAAAAGTTTAATTGATTTTCTAAGCGTACTGTTACATACCGCTCTGGGGATAAATTACAAAAGCCATCATCATCTTTTTCTGTACTATCTTTAGGTGGAATTTCTTTATCATAACTTAGTAATGCTGCGGAATTAACTTCTGTTTGCATGAGTTGTTCACTAAAATTCTTTAGTTTTTCAGCTAAACGCATTTCACGACTATCTGCTCTATCAGGGTGTAAAAAACTATAGGTACTGGCACGGGCACGATAACAATAAATTTCACTTTTAATCAACTCAGCACTACTACGTAATAAAATCCACTTGTTCCCTGCATTAAAATTCTTAATTGCAGCCCATAATGCAGTGATCATAATAGGGATAAGCATAATGGTATAACGTAAAATAGTATTGATACTTTCAATTATGGGAATAAATTCAGGTTTTTTATTTAGAGAAAAAGTGCTAATTAGCCAATTGGAAAAAAAACCATCTATACTGTTTTCTGCACTATATACTCTAATATCATTAATCAAGTGTTCTAAACTGGTTTGAGTCAGTGCGAGGATTGTCCCAACAACACCAAGAATTAAAATATAGTTTTGTAAATTTTGGTATTTTGTTTGTTGACGGGAGGCATTTTTATCCATTATACCAAACTGTTCCCATGCTAAACGCAAGGAACTATCGGCTCGTAGTTGCCTATAAATTAAACGTTCTAAACCTTCTACATTGCTATTTATATCAATAACTTGAAGCTTTCCATCTTCAATGATCTCAGCTAAATCTGGATCATCAATAATGTCAGGGCGTTCTTCCACTAATTTAGCAATATCATCAGCAAGGCGACCACTGCCAGCGACTACAATAATGGGCCAACCCAACCGAACACTGCGTAATACTTCTAGACGTGATAAACAGCCACCATTCACTAAAATAGTCACTGCTGGAATACTTTGCCCCTCAGCACGTGTGAGGCTATCCCCTAAATCATACATGACATTAGCTTCCCCCCCCCAGTCTGGGGTATCCACTAATACAAAATGAGAGTGATGCTTATCTAGTGGTACACGCTCATCATTAAAGCTTATTTCAGTATTTTCACCCTCTTCCTCTGTAGGGTAGCCCTTATAACAAATTAGCGGTGCAGGAGAAACACCAATTAATGGGGTTTTGTAACCTCGATCAGCGACCCCTTGCCCAACCATTTCCATCACACCAGAACAAGTACCCCCATCAATTAATACCGCATTAATATCAATGGCTGCCCGTGCCACACCACGGCTAAAGAGTTGTATTAATCGGGGTTTTAGTTTTTCATCAAGCTTTCCAGCCCCACCTGAAATCATAATCAAGGCTTTGGGCTTAGGGCTTAAGTTGAGCTGCTCGACGAGTGCATTGCCTGTAATATCAGGGCTTGCATGGATGATCTGTGCAGTACGATCAGAGAGCAAAGAGACCTGTTTTTTTTCTAGCATAGTATTGGCTTACAATAGACGTTTGGTGATAAGTTAAGTCCATACAGGCTTCCTCTTATTTTTTGGGGTATAAATTATTATTGTTATATCCCCGCTACTTAAAGCGTATAACCACTAAAAAGGTATCATCAAGTAGTATTTATTTTTTAAGATAATAGAGTAAATAGATAGATGCTAGGAAGCATTAAAACACAGACTATTTATCATATTAAATTCCATATTAATCCGTTAACTTAATAAAAGTATAACAAATGATGGAAAACAGTTCTTCTATTAATGTGTATAATCCAAAGGGGTGACTTTTGCTGGTAGGCGCATACTAAAGATACTACCTTTACCAAATTGACTTTCTACAGAAATATCTCCCCCCATTATTTCACAGAATTGTTTTGTGATAGCCAAGCCTAAACCACTGCCTCCATATTTTCGAGTTGGGGAAGTATCTGCTTGCATAAAGGCTTCAAATAATCGCTCTATTTGCTCAGAAGTCATCCCAATCCCTTTATCAATAATACGGAATATCACCCAATCAAAACCATCAATAGAAGTACGTGTGACCGTTAACATAATGGTGCTTTGTTTAGAAAATTTATTTGCATTACTGAGTAAGTTAAGTAGATTTTGGCGTACTTTGGTTAAATCTGCTGACATAATACCTAAGGCACTATCACACTCTACTTTTAATATATTAGATTGTTTTTCTAATAGAGGCATAATACTACTGGTCACATCTTGAATCATTGGAGCTAAATCAAAGGTTTCGATATAGAGATCCATTTTGCTAGATTCAATGCGCGACATGTCAAATAAATTATTGATTAAATCTAGTAAATGATAACTTGCACCATGAATTTTTTGTAAATCAGAGATAAATTCTAAGTAACCTTGATCTTTTGCATCTTCTTGTAGAATTTCAGTGTAACCAATAATCGCATTCATAGGAGTGCGCAATTCATGGCTCATATTCGCTAAGAATTGTCCTTTAGCTTGATTTGCAACATTGGCTTGCACTTTTGCACGTTGTGATTCAAGTTTATAGCGTTGAATTTCCACACGTGCTTTTTGTACTTGTAAACGTGCTCGTTGAGCTTCATTACGAGAATTTTGTGCCACAATATTCATCTTAGCTAACTCAGCATCCCGCTGCTCTAATTTTTGCCCTTGTTCCGTACGCGCGTTATGACACACTTGTAAACGTTTTAAGCATTTGACTTTTTCTGTATTCAGTTTGTTAAATTTATGAGAAAGCTCAAATAACAAAGTAGATAAGTACTTTAATTCTGCCACACTAATTTTTGGTAAATAAGTCACATTTGAAGGATTCATATGTACTTGTTTAACTAATAAATTTAGGTGTTTTAACGGTTGAATAAATGTTTTAAATATAATAAATAATAGAATGAGTGTGATTAGGAAGATACCTGCCATACTCAAAATAAAACTATCTAAACTAAACTGCTCATTATCATGCAATTCACTTGTTTGTTGAAAAGCAACCAGTGTCCAAGGTAGATTTTGTAACTGTTGAGAGGATAGCGTATATTGCGCTTTATTTTGTCCTTGTACAGTTATATATTCAATATTTCTTGTGAGAATATTTTTCCAGTAAGGTTGTTTTAAATCACCACTATAGAGTGTAAAAGGCATCCGCTCAGTTGCATTGAGAAAACCAAGGCGAGCACTACCACGTAAACCAATACGGCTTAATAACATGCCTGATTTATAATCAACAAGAAAAATTCCCCCTGTACTGCCTAACATTTTCTTTTCAATATCTTCAAAAAAACTATCAATTAAAATATTGACCCCAACGGTGCCATAAAAATTACGTTGACGATATAAACCTTGTGTCACACTGAATACGTGTGTTTTCATATAGTCATCATCAAAATAAATAGGCGTAATTTGGATATCTTGGGTTTTTTTACTGAGGTGATACCAAAATTTACGCGGATCATTAACATAATTTGAGCTCGCCCATGTTTGAGTAATCATGTTTTGGGGTTTGTTGTAACGAGCAGTATCACGTTGGGCAATATTTTTATGAACAGATAAAACATACCCCGGTTGATTAAAATACTTTCGGGCTTTACGTGGTTCTAAGGCGATATAATTACTATAGTGATTGGTTTCAAACTGTAAATTTTCTGCCATCACTTGTTTTAATAAATTGAGGTTCTTATCTGGAACAGGGGTAGTCATATCTAACAGAGAAGCATAGCCTGTTAAACGGGTGACACTACGTTTAGCAAGATCAACCTCTTTATCTAAACGTGTTGCAAAATTTTGTACAGTATAGGTTAAGTGTTGATAGGCAAGCTTATCTTGTAGTAGACGATGTTTATTAAAAAACAAATGTGATGCTAACAATAATAATGCACCAATAGATACAAGAAATATAGCCAATATATATTTAATATTTAAGGCTTTATGATGCATGCATACTATCCTCATTACTGACATAAAGCAGCCAAGATCGACAGCAACATAACCCTAACACACAATATTCCATAACATATTTTTTTTAATTGAAAATAAAATTAGTGTATAAAACATGAAAAAATATCCATTTTACTCATGTATCGATGTAGCTTTGCTGCACAGTATATAGCGTACCATTCTATAACTTTCTTTTACTCATGTACTCAACATATAGTGATACACATAGTGTATAACTTTTTGTTTTATATATTGTGCGACATTTATGCCATTTTGTTCTATTTATAAACGATGCACGCTCATATAAAAATGATACTCTCAATAAACCCTATGAGAATATTTTGTAATGATGACATTTTTTATCTTTTCTAATCACATATTTGGTTTATTTATTTCTATTGTATCCATTTAATCATACATGATGATTACATTATACAGTAGTGTTGTGATGAGTTGCTTATATGACTAATTAATACAGTGATGTATAGTTTTATTCTAGTATTAAAAATGAATAAATCTTTATACCAGCATTTTTTATCAAAATAGGGTTATAGCTTAAGTATATTTCATCTCTCTTATAAATGCCTAATTCTGTTTTAATACATTTTTTATTCCAGAGTGTATTTATACAGTATTCAGATAAACTTAAGGGGCTACTATAAAACGTCTTAGGGTTGTATGTAAATTCTTTAGATCACTTATATTTTCTATTTTACCTATATTCTTGCCTGATTTATCAAAAAATAACAGGGTAGGGGTAAAGCCAATGTTTAATTTATCCGCCCATGCTTTTGCTGTGGTGTGCTCCCCTGTTGGTGTAATTAGAGGTATTGTCTGCCAAATATCTAAATTAACAACTTCCATTTGTGCCAATAGCCTTTGTGTCTCATCAGCAGGGATAAATTCATAAAGTAGGCGTTCACAGGCATGACAAGCAGTTTGTTGAAAAATAACAGCAAGTAACTGGGTACTGGGTATTTGAGAGCGATCTAAGTGATAAGGTGGACGACTAAAGAAACGCCCCTCTATAGAGGCACGTGTTAGATCTTTTATGGTTTTATGTGATAGATAAGATTTAAATTCATCTTTATTGTTACTTTGATGGCTAACAAAATCTAGGGCGGCACGTAATGTATAGGGTGGGTAGTAGCCACGTAAGCGTAAAACCTCCTCACCTGCTGGATTATAAAAAATTAATGCAGGGGTTAGGTGCATTTTCTTTTCTTCAGCAAAAGCTCGTTCAGTGATACGTTGGTTATCACGTGTTGTAACAATCAAATCACCCCAAATATCAAAGGCAAGTACAGTAAAGTTTTTTTCAATATAACGACGAATATCTGCGCGTTGTAATGTAAGGTTAATCAGTGCATCACAATAGGGGCACTCTTCCTGCCCAAAATAAAAAATAATACCTTTATTATTCTTTTTCGCCTGCTGAAACTCTTCACTTAATACAAAATTACTTTCTTTAAACCAATCAGGGTAGCTTAATTTACGTTGTTGACGTGCTTGTGCCTGATAATCAGGCGTATCCTCAATAGCTGTAATTGTTAAGGGGTATACGTCTGTATTATTTTCTGCATATAAAGGTGTCAAAAAAAGACAGCACACACTGACTGTCATCACTATACGTAATAAAAACATGATATCCCCCATTGGTGACCTTTTATTATCTTTATATTTCATTTATTTTTTATTCTAAATAGTAGGCTATTTTTTCACTCTACTCTCTTATAATTTTACTGGTATATTTTATATAGTGTGTGGCAGTAACATCATTAACCCAGTAATTTTTTGACCAGCCATTTAACGCCAAAAAATAAAACTAAACCAATTAAAGCCAGTTGCGTCAGTGTGCCCCAAAAACCAACAAAAATATGGAGACGGGTGAGTAAAAAAATACCAAAAAAGCCAACAAATAATAAAATAACAACTTTTATTAACTGTTCTACCCATAGTAAACGACTTAATACTACTTTGCGTTTTACAATAGAAAGGGTAAATAAAGCCGCAACAATGGGTGCGAAATAAATGAGTACATTCACATTTAATAAATTTTGACGTGTTAACAGTAAGGCATACAACACCAGTAAACAAGAAAAAATACAAGGAATAATAACACTATAAAGAGTTATGCTATAAAAATATTGCAAGCCTTTAGGTAAAACAACCATTCTAGGATGAAAAAAACCAGCAAAAATAGCTAACAAAGCGGGGATAAAGAAATAAATTAATACATGTATAGGATGTTGAGTAATTGATTGAAAAATAGAATTAAACGTTATTTTTTTATGTTGTTCTACTGTAGAGCTAGAAGCTGCTGTATGATTATATTGTAAAGAAGGTGAACAACTGTCAATATCAACCTTATTGCAATCTATAGTATGTGAAGTATCGGCATAAGCAGCAGAAGAAAATAACCAACATAACACTATAAAAATATAACAGCGTGTCATTAAAAAATGATGAAATTGCCTTAACACAAAAACTCCCTATGTATCATAAAAATTATTTTACATTATTTATAACATATCTTAACAAGCATAATGTCTTATTCATTTAACTGTAAAAAGTGATAGTCAAAAAAATGAAGCAAATGATGAAAAAATGACAGATGGGATAATAAAAAACTGAAAGAATAAGGAAGAGGGAGGGGGATGCCAAGTATTGACACATTATTATTATAATGTACCAATACTTCCCCCTTTGGAAGAAGATGAAAAATAAGTGCTTTATTTACTGATTAAGCTATCCATCTGCTTTAATTTTTGTTAATAATTCTTGTAATACATCATCTGCTTTTTCATTCTCAATTTGGCAAGTCCCTGCATTGGCATGTCCACCACCACCATAACTGAGCATTAGCTCACCAATATTGGTTTTTGCTTCACGGTTTACAATAGATTTACCTACAGCAAATACCGTATTTTGCTTTTTCAATCCCCATAAAACATGAATAGATATATTGCACTCAGGATACATGGCATAAATAATAAAGCGGTTTGCAGCAAAGATTTCTTCTTCATGACGCAAATCAAGCACAATGACGTTACCATGTGTTTTTGCACATTTTTCGATTTGATGCATAGAATCTTTTTGATGTGTCGTATAGAGTTCAACACGCTCTTTCACATCAGGTAAATTTAAAATATCATCAATATCATGTGACTTACAGTAGTCAATTAATAACATCATTAAATCATAGTTAGAGATACGAAAATCTTTAAAACGCCCTAAACCACTACGTGGGTCCATAATGTAGTTTAATAATACCCACCCTTGAGGAAATAAAATCTCTTCACGACTAAACTGTGCTGAATCGGCTTTATCCACTGCCACTAACATTTCTTCACTGACATGTGGAAAACTAGCCTCCCCCCCAAAGTAGTTGTATACAACACGGGCAGCAGAGGGGGCATTAGGATCAATAATATAATTTTCTGGAATATTACCTTCATTACGAAGTGTTTCACTTAAATGATGATCAAAAACTAGGTGAGCCCCCTCTACATAAGGTAAGTTCGTTGTAATATCAGAGGCGGTAATCTCTATTTTACCATCTTGCATATCTTTAGGATGTACAAACTTAATTTCATCAATTAATCCCTTTTCTTTCAGCAAGACGGCACAAATCAAACCATCAAAGTCGCTTCGTGTGACTAAACGATACTTCTGAGCTGCCATGCGTTAACCTCCATAAAAAATACAAACACACTATTTATATAAAATTAAGATGTTGTGTATTTTAAAATATTTGATGTAATGATATATAAAATAATAATAGATAGAAAAATGTGAATAATCACTAAAAAAAATACTAAAGTAAGTAATATTCTATATGTTGATAAGTGACAGGATTGTATTATTCAATTATTCCTAAAAGCACATTACCGCTATTCTATATGTAATGCAACCAGTCTATATAAGCTATTTATGTCTATTTTTTGATTAAAATAGAATGATGAACCAATGATATAGAGCACAAATCATACCAGCCTTTTCTCTTCAACTCATGTTTAACGCTTGGGTAATTGTGCAAGACGTTGGTTTGCTAAATGAGCTGTGGCACTTTTAGGAAACTGCTCAACGACTTTAGATAACCAAACACGCGCAGCATTATAATCTTTCATCTCATAATAGACATAGCCTATTTTTAATAAGGCGTGAGCATATTTTGGACTATTTGGATAGGCGGTTGTTAAAGTGTTAAAAGCAGCTAAAGCATCATTATACTTTTGCATAGCCAAAAAAGACTCTCCTAACCAATATTGTGCATTATCTGCATATTCACCTGTTTCATAGTGAATAATGACTTGTTGAAAACCTGTGATAGCTGCTTGATATTGCTTTTTTTGCAGTTGGGCAAAAGCATGTTGGTATAGCTCACTATCAGTACCACTGGGTTTGGCTGTTGTGGCTAATGCTGCTGTATTGACGGGTAAACTTATTTGCGCATCATCACCAATGGTTAATATTTTACCTGTATTAACAGGTGCAGGAGGGGCGTTAAGAAGGGGGATTTTTTTTAAGCGTTTATCTAAATCTAAATAACTTTGTTGCTGCTGCTGTTGTAATTGGGTGAGCTTATGTACTAAGACCTCATTTTCACCCCGTAAGCTTTGCAATTCAGTTTGCTGTTGGGAAATTTTAAACTCTTGATCAACAATTGTTTGCCGCAGTTGCAACACTTGTCGCTCCACTTGATTCATGCGTTGAGTCAGTGTGATAGCATCTTCTGCATAAACATGGGCAGTATTGCCAGCAATAAGTAAAACCAAGGCTAATGTATTTCGCAACAGCATTATTAAATTCCTAAATAAAAGTGTAATAAAGACTAAGGATAGACTAATTCAACACGGCGGTTACGCTGCCAAGCTGCTTCATTTTGAGAAAAATCTAAAGGTTGCTCTTCCCCATAACTTAGTACACTTAATTGTTGCTCAGAAACACCTAAGATTGTTAATAAACGTTTTACTGCATTCGCACGTTGTTCACCTAATGCAAGGTTATATTCACGTGAACCTCGTTCATCAGCATGTCCTTCTAAACGGATTGCCACATCAGGACGGGAAGATAAAAAGGCAGCATGTTGCTCTAAAATACTGCGAGCTTCCATCCCCACATCACTGCGATCATAGTTAAAATAAATGGTTTTCACTTCAGGAATCGCCAAGCCACCACTTTGTGTATTCGCTGCATTCAACTGATTGCCCTGTAAACTATCCTGATCAGTGATACCGCTGGTCTCAGCATTCTCATTAATAGTAGGTTTAGGGGCTGTGTTCTCTTGTTTTTTTGCTGTACCACACCCTGTTAGAGCCAATACAGTGCATAAGGCTAAGCCATAATGCTGTAAAGTCATCATCTCATCATCCTTTGTTTTGAGTAATAGCGTCATCATACCGAGAACTGTTTATTTATTAAAGGGTGACCATGCAGGCTCTCGAATTTCTTCACCTAAATCAACCATTAATCGCTGTTTAACCCCGCCATCAATGGATACCGCAGCCAATTCTTTCCCTGTACTGTATAAAATCATACTGCCGTTGGGTGCAAAACTGGGGGATTCATCAAGTGACGTGTTAGACAGTGCTCGTATTTGTCGATTTTCTAAGTTTAGCAGAGCAATACGGTATCCGTTGCCACCGTTGTGTAATAATGCAATTTTTTTACCATCAGGGGAGAAGCGAGGACGGGCATTATAGCGTCCATCAAAAGTTAAGCGTTGTGCTTGTCCCCCGTTAACACTGACACGATACACTTGGGGTTTACCACTGCGATCAGAGGTAAAAGCCAATGATTTGCCATCAGGTGCCCATTCGGCTTCAGTATCAATAGCAGGATTATGCGTTAAGCGTGTTAATTTCTTAGTGGCTAAATTTAAAAGATAGATTTCAGAATTACCATCTTTAGATAAAGTTAGAGCAAGGTGACGACCATCAGGTGACCAAGAAGGGGCTGTATTTAAACCTCGCCATTGTGCTATCACACTGCGCTGCCCGGTTTGTAAATCTTGAATATAGATAGCACTACGTTTATTTTCCAAGGAAACATAGGCAATACGACGTTTATCGGGTGACCATGTGGGGGAAAAAATAGGCTCATTAGATTTGAGCATCATATGTGGATTTGCCCCATCAGCATCAGCAATATAAAGCTTGTAAGTACTACGGCGCGTGACCTGATCACGTTTAACGGTAATATAAGCAATACGTGTACTAAATACCCCACGTTCACCTGTTAAAGCTTGATAAATAGCATCACTGATACGGTGTGCAATATGACGTAAATTATGATTATTGGCTAAATAACTTAAGCCAATCACTTGCCGCCCAGTGAAAATATCAAATAATTGAAATTCAATGGTATACCCACCAACGCCCGGCATAATTCGCCCTATCACAAGATGTGGAACACCTGTCGCCTGCCACTGTGGAAAACTAATTTGTTTTGATTCAGCAGGACGAGCAGGTAATTGAGCTAATTTAGTCGGACTAAAACGTCCGCTACGATATAAATCTTCACGTATGATTTTCCCAATATCTTCAGTAGGGGGCAAAATCCCTTTATATTCTGCAAAAGGCACAATTGAGATAGGCTGTCCGCCTTGCTGCCCACCTGTAATTTCAATCGTTAACACAGCATAAGCAGGAGAGAGACTTCCCAACCAAAGCAGAAAAAATAAGCCATGACGTAATAGCATATAAATACACCTTTTTAGTAAGTCGTAAAGCTAGAAATAATATTTTATTCTATCTTAAGGTATCAGAGATTCTAAAAATCATCTAATTCAAAATAGCATTTTATGCTTAAGCTGTATCACTTGCTGTGTGTTCAGAGTCAGCAATACAACGTAAATAAGCTGTTTCTAAGCTATTTGTATTAAATTTTTGACAACACGCTGTCGGGCTGCCAATAAAGCACAGCTTACTATTATGTAAAACAGCCATCCGATCACACAGCTCTTCTACATCATTTAATAAATGTGTGGTAAAAAAAACACTGGTTCCTGCTGCTTTTAAACCCAGCAAATACTGTTTTAATTGTGCGCGTGCTTTGGGGTCTAAACCACTCATTGGTTCATCAAGCACTAGCAAAGGTTTATCGCTTAATAAACAGCTCATTAAGCCTATTTTTTGTGCCATGCCTTTTGAATAATGACGAATAGTGCGTGTTAATGCCGCTTGTGGAAAATCAAGTATGTTACATAATTGATGTAATTTTTTTTGCTCATACCCTGTGCCATGCAAATGGCGCATTGCCTGTAAAAATAGCTGACCTGTTAGATAATCAGGGGCTTTAAAACGCTCAGGTAAATAGGCGAGGTGAGTCCGTGCATCTGGCTTTATATGGGGAATCCCTGAAATATATATTTCACCATTATCTAGTGGAATAAAATCTAATAGGGTTTTAATTAAGGTGGTTTTACCTGCTCCATTAACACCCACCAATGCGACAAATTCCCCAGCGTAACACTGAAAACTGATATCTTTAAAAATAGCGTGATGTTGATAATATTTACTAATATTTTCAAATGTTAAGCATTCTATTTTAGACATATATTAATGATTCTTTTTATAAAAATCAGACTCACCTTCAGGGCGATCTTTAAAACGACGATGTGCCCATAAATATTGCTCAGGTGCACACCGTGCATGTTCTTCAATTAAGTGATTAATACGTTGTGCATCGTGTTGATCATCTCCTGAAGGAAAATCAGTTAAGGCAGGAGAGATCACAACCCGATAGCCTTTTTTATTGGGTAAACGCTGTGGAAACAAAGGCACAACTGCTGCCCCTGTTACTTTGGCTAAGCGTGCTGTGGCAGTATTGGTTGCCGCTGGAATAGAAAAGAAATCAGCAAAGACACTATTTTTATGTCCAAAATTTTGATCAGGGGCAAACCAGAGTACTTTATTTGCGCGTAAGCTGCGGATCATCGTCCGTACAGCATCCCGTGGGACGGCTTTTTCAGTACGAGCATGGCGATTTTTGCCCATAAAATATTCAATAACAGGGTTTTCATGTTGGCGATAGGTCACATGTATTGGTACATGAGGGGTGAGGTAGCGTGTACTCAACTCTAATGATGAAAAATGCCCACAGAGTAAGATCACACCATTACCTTTTTCTAAAGCTGTTTGTAAATGCTCTAAGCCCTCAATATATCCATATTTTTCCACCCGCTGTTCTGTTGTCCACCATGCATTGAGCATTTCAAATAGTCCCATTCCTAAAGACATAAAATGCTGCTTAACAAGTAATTCTTGCTCTTTGGCTGTATAGCTGGGGAAACAATGCTGAATATTCACCCGTGCAATGTGGGTACGGCGTTTTGCAATACGATAAACAAGCGAGCCTATGCCTTCTCCAAGGCATAATTGCCAAGGTAAAGGAAGGCGGGTCAGTAGCCACAAAAATCCAAAAACTCCCCATAGTAGCCAATAACGAGGGTGGGCACGTTGGATAAATGCATCAGAAAAATTAGTCATAATCATCAAAATAATAAATAAACAGGGACGCTATTATAAGCCTAAATGTACTATCAAACTGCTGAAGTGAAATAAATAGCGTCTTATATTTTGAATCGGGTTAATAATGAGGAAAGAGGATGGTCATTGTCTTTATAGGCTAAATACGGCATTCAATAGGTAAATATTGATGTATGACAGTGGTGTTATTGATACCTTGGGCTTGCATACGAGGCACAGGGGCTGCATAGCCACAATTCCATGCTAAAGGTGTACGTGGACTTTCAGCCAAATAAGCAGGACGTAAAGTTAATACTTTACCCCGTACATGTGCATTAATTTTATGCCCCAAATAAATATTGATTGCCCCCTGTTTAACTGCAATTTCTGTCACATAATTACCAATTAAATCTGTTGATTTCGGTAAACCCAATGTGTTGTTATCTTCTGGGAAATGTTGGTTTTCTTGGTAATAAGCACTAATTTCTTGCTGTATTGATTCCGTTAATACCAATGCATCTTTAATTTGGCTACGGATAATAATATCTTGATAAGTGGGCACTGCCATCGTCGCCATAATACCGATGATAGCAATTACAATCATCAATTCAATTAATGTAAACCCTTTATTCCATTTATTCAATACAGTATTTTTCATCATCTTATCCATCCATTGAATACACCTATACACAGTGACTAGGTAGATATTGAGTTGGTAAAGTCGTTTTATTTTCTCCAACGGCTTTGGTCGGTGCGACAAGCTGTGTGTCTTCCCCACATAACCAATATAAATAGGGTAAAGCCTCAGGGGATTGTACTGGACGTATACTTAATATAAATCCCTGTTCTGGCTGCGCTCCTTCTGCTAATGAGGAGAGCTTAAGTGTGATATGTATTGCCCCATGTTCAATCTGTATTTGGCTTACATAATCCCCCCGTATCAATGAGGCGGCGGGGAGTGCTGCGGCATGATTATCCGTTGGAAATTCACCTGTGTGCGCGTAATATGTTGCCACTGCTTTTTTCATGGGAGGCAGTAATATAAAAGCTTCTGCAACCCGTGCCCGATTTAGATAAACTTGATACTGAGGTATCGCAACGCTTGCTAAAATACCAATAATTGCAATCACAAACATCAGCTCTATAAAAGTAAAACCCGTTTGTTTACACTGCATGACGTGCATTAAAAGCTTGCTCCAAATTGGAAAATAGGTAGGTACATTGCCATCACTAATAAAGCAATAACTAAACCAATCCCTAATGTTGTCAATAAACTTACCACTTTTATACTAGGTTCAATGGCTTGTTGTATCTGTTTATTATAAATATCGGCAAGATGTGAAAAAATACTTTCTAATTCTTCTGCCCGTGTGCCCACAATCGCAGCATGAATCACTTTTTTAGGAAACACTTTGTAACGTGCAAGAGCTTCAGCAAGGTTTGCACCTTTAGCAATATGTTGGCTAACTTGAGTTAATAGATGGCAATAAGTGGAATTATGAATACTTTGTGCAGCGGTATGGATAATTTTATCTAAAGGTTGTTGAGAGTCTGATAAATAGGCAACACTACGTAAAAAGCGTACCAATACAATCTGATGATATAAACGCCCAAAAATAGGCAAATTTAAAATAATCCATGCATTACTACGTGGGGAACGCCATGCAATAATGATTACAATCATTAATAATATAACAATCATCCCCGCTGTCATATTCACCCATTCATAGAGCTGCGTCACCCATTGGGTTAAAAGCGGCAATTCCCTATCAAATCCATAAGAAATATCAGCAAAAACAGGAATAATAAAATGCACCATTAATAAGAAAAAAGCAAAGGTCAGCCCTGTCAGCAATATAAAATAGAGAGAAGAGGCTTGTAAGCGATGGTGTAAATCTGTTTCTTGAAAATCAGAACGATGGTGATAAGTGGTAATTTTTTCTAAGGAATTTAAAAAAGCAGGGGTATCATCCACCACCATTTTCAGCTTATCAACCCAAAATTTTTCAAAAAACTGTGGATGCTCTGCTAATGCATCAATAAAACTCTTTAAAGAATGGCTACGTGATTGTAGCGTGTTAATTAAATGTGAGAAAGTAGGATTTTCTTGTCCTTGTTGTACAATCACTAACACATCTTGAATAGATAAACCTTTTTTTAATAGAAGGTAGACTTCATTTATAAAATCGCCAATATCAGCGGGTGTAATTTTTTTACTCAACACGGCTAGACCTTAAATAAAAAGTGTTAGTGACGTAAAGTAGAACAGGCATAAGACTGCAAGCTTGGAGGTAAATGTGTTATATTTTCACCTATTGCTTGTGCATTATTATTAATAGTAGATGATGTATAGCCACATTGCCAAAGTAGGGTTTTAGGGGAATTTTGATCAAGTAAAACAGCTTGCAAGCTTAGGCGGTAATCAGCCCCTGAAAATGTTGCATCTTGCTTAAAGTGTGCCGTGAGGGTACCATAATCTAAGCTTATATTTTTAACATATTGCCCTTCAGTTTTAGCTAAATTTAGCTCTGTAGCAGAAGGTGGGAATGTGCCAAATTGACTGTAATACAAGGCAAGTGCACTTTTTTGTTCACTTAACAAAACAGTTGCTTCTGTCAATTTTGCATAAGCAATGGTCACTGTATAGTAACGACTACTAAATAGTATTAATATCGTAATAATTACCAAAGAAATGAATACTTCAAGTAATGAAAATCCTCGAGAGAAATAAAAAAAATAATTTCTTTGTTGATTGCTCACAATACTGTACACCCTACTGATTCACGTTAATATATTAAAACGACATACCACCCTGCTACTGAAAATGTATGGTTTTATATTGCATGACAATAATAATCATCTAATTATTATTATAAACAATAAGGTGTATTATATTTTTCTCTTATTAACAATACATTATCTTAAGTTAACGCTTATTCTTATCAGAGGAAATAAAGCGACTATCTCCCCCTCGAAATGCCTCTTCTTGTGAAGGTCGTCCTGTTTCATAATTCAGCATTTCTAAAGCTTGGTCTTCTAAACCTACCACTAATGGATACATACGTGGAAAAAGTTGTGCATCCCATTTATCCAGTTCTTTAATTGCAAATTCAACAGCAGGCTCTACTTGTGCTTTAACTGTTTCTGTTAAACTTCCCCCAAAATCATCTAATAATGCAGGCTGTACACCAATTAACGTCAGTTTTTCAGGGTACTTTCCTGTTATTTTGGCAGTGGCTAACACATCTTGAAACCCTGTTTGATGCAAACTCATCTTTTTTGCCCCCATAAAGGCAGGTACATCATCATCATAGAGCACTTTCATTGTGCCTGCAGGTAACCCATAGTCAATGGCATCAAAAATAATAATCCGTTTAGCTGTTTGTACATAATGTAATAAGTATAGTCCCTGTGTCCCCCCATCTAAGACTTTAACATTATCAGGAATATGATATTCTTTATATAATTTTTCAGCAGCACGTACCCCAAAGCCTTCATCTGCCCATAAAATATTCCCAATCCCTAACACTAATATTTTTTCAGTAAACATACAAATAGTATCCTTTAAACAAACAGTTATTTATTATTAAATATCGTATTTTATTTTTTTATCAAGGTAACATAGACAAAATGAATAAAAAACTGGATTTATCGTACTGTCATGAATATGCATTATAATAAGCAATTTTACCCCCCTAAAATTTATGCAATAAATAACTTCACTCCATATTTTATGAGGCATTTTTTATGTTTTTACTCAGAGGTATAAAGAAATACTATGATAAACAACCTATACTAGATTTGCCTCATTGGCATAGTGAAAGGGGTGAGCATCATCTTATATTGGGTCCATCAGGCAGTGGTAAAACCAGTTTATTACATATCATGGCAAGTTTATTAACCGCTGATGAAGGGACAACGATTATTGCAGGGCAAGATATTAGTCGTTTAAGCTTGGCGCAACGCGATCAATTTCGTGGGCAAAATATCGGTATTGTTTTTCAAAAATTACACTTATTACATAATTTAACAGTCAGTGAAAATTTACTTCTAGCACAACATTTAGCCAATATTCCACAAGATAAACAATGGGTATTTGAAGTCTTGAATCAATTAAATTTGGGTAAATATGTCCATGCACGTTTAGCCACCTTAAGCCAAGGGCAAGCACAACGGGTTGCATTGGCGCGTGCAGTAATTAATCAACCACAGATTATTTTGGCGGATGAGCCCACATCAAACCTTGATGATCGTCATTGTTTGCAAGTATTGGATTTATTAGAAGCACAGGCTGATAAGTGTCATGCTACCTTAGTGATTGCCACCCATGACAGCCGTGTTAAACAACGATTTTCTAAACAACTAAACTTGGATGTTCCTGCATGAACCTCATGAAGCTAAGTTGGGCTTATTTACGTACACAGCCTTTAAATACAGTACTAAACTTAACCGTGTTAAGTTTAGGCATTGCCATTATTGTGGTCTTATTACTGTTTAATCATCAACTAGAGCAAAAACTTGTACGGGATGCAGAAGGCATTGATTTAGTGATTGGGGCAAAAGGCAGCCCACTGCAATTAATTTTATCTAGTATTTATCACACTGATATTCCCACAGGTAATATTCCATTAAAAGATGCTGAAGCTTTAATGCATCATAAAGCAGTAAAAACAGCGATTCCTTTAGCATTAGGGGATAATCATCATGGGTTTCGTATTGTCGGCACAACCTATCAATACTTAAAACATTATCAAGCAGAACTTGCAGCAGGGCAGGTCTGGCAACGCCGTTTAGAAGTTGTTATCGGTTCACATGTTGCCGAATCATTAAATTTATTATTAGACAGCACTTTCTCAGGTGCACATGGTTTAGTGGGGAATGATGCCGTCCATGATCACAGTCGTTATCATGTGGTAGGAATTTTAAAACCAACTAATACGATTCTTGATCAATTAATTTTAACCAGTGTTGATAGTGTGTGGCATGTCCATCAACCACATGAAAAAGAAATGGTTATGGATCAGCCTGAGCCTAAAGTCAGTGAACTATCTGAGCATAGTGACGCAGATCATGAACATGAGGCACATGATGAAGCAGATCATGAGCATGAGAAACATGATGAAGCAGATCATGAACACGAGGAACATGAACATACTGACAAAGATGTAAAAGAAGAAGAGCGTGAAATTACTGCATTATTAATTCAGTATCGTAGCCCATTATCAGCTCTAATTTTCCCCCGTTTTGTAAACAGTCATAGTAATTTACAAGCGGCCGCCCCTGCATTTGAAACAGCACGATTATTAAAATTAGTTGGCTTTGGTATTGAAACCTTGCGTATTTTTGGTGCTTTACTCATTATTACTTCAGCAGTCGGTGTTTTTGTCAGTTTGTACCACTCTTTGCGAGAACGGCGTTATGATTTAGCCATTATGCGTACTTTAGGCGCGTCAAAAGCCCAATTATTATGGCAGTTGCTATATGAAGGTTTATTAATGGCATTGCTTGGGACATTGCTTGGTTTATTATTGGGGCATATTGCGACAGAATTATTAGGCTACTGGTTAGAAGATACACAGCAACTCTATTTAACAGGCTGGATTTGGGTAGAGAGTGAATTTTTACTGTTTATTTTAGCCATTGTATTAGGCAGTTTATCCGCACTAATACCCGCTATTCAAGCTTATCGTACTGATATAGCAAGTACCTTAGCGGAACGTTAACCTTTTTTACTGGAAAATTGCAGGTCGGCTTGATAAAGGAAAGCCGACCTTATGCTATTCTTCAGAATCTTTTGGGGGTCTCATTTCTCTTTGATTGGGATCAAATTTTAACAACAGTTCATGCATCCCCCGCATATATTTAATAGCTATATTATAATTATTTTCATCAACTTGAAATAAACCATAATATTCAGGTGGGTTGATATTAGCAGCAGCTACTTGCTCACTTGAATCATCAAGCATAGATAGAACCCCATAGAGTACTTCATAATGCATAATTTTTGTATAGCGTTCAATAGATTCTGGTGAGACACCTGCATTAAGAAAATCTCTAGTTAAGCTATCCTCATGCCGTAGATTTGAGGAAGTACAGCCCTTTAAACTGGCTATGGATTCATAAGATATGTCACAATCAACTAATGTCCAAGCAGCTTTTATAAAATTTTCGCGCAAATCAGCACTTGCTGAGAGTAAACCGTTATTTTTCTTTACAAGAGCTAAGAGTTCTTTATATATTTCTTCTTCATTATTCATATCTTAATATCCTACATTAACAATATATTTTTACTCTTCATCTTCATCTAGTAAAGGAATTGATTCATGTAACCCTCCTCCTATGGACTCTGTTGCAGTATAAAGATTATGCTCATCTCTTTTAAAAATACCCCATTCCTCGGAGATTTCAAGATTAGCTGCGATCAACTCATTATAAGGATCATCAAACATATATAATAAACGAAATAGAAACATATGTTGCATTATCCTTGTGTAAGAAGCGAGATCTTTTGGAGCAACCCCAGCTTCAAGAAATTCATTAACAAGATCACTTAAATCACCACAGGGTGTGTCACGATCATAGTTATCCTGATTTCTTTTATTTGCAAGTTCACCTACCCACTCGCAATTTTTTCACTTCTAACAAATGTCCCAGCAGCTTTTCCAAAATTTAAATTACTATCATAACCCATCCCTAATTTTCTATCTTTACCTAAATCAGATAAAACTTTTCGGTAAATCTTTTCTCTTTCATCCATTTTTAATTTTTCCATATATTACTTTTTGAATCATGGGTTTTTTACCATGTTTTATTTTTAATATAACTTAAAAACTTATTTTAATAACTGAAGTTACGCAATAGAACCAAATAGGCTCTGTGAGCGTTTGTGATCTCTCATTTTACGGGTGTCGTTATCTTATATATTGTAGTGACGTTGCATGCAACGTCCTCGTAATCTCATTCATTCCACACCCATTCATTCATAGCCACCATAATAGAACTTATGAAGTGAATATGATTGAATTTAATAAAACAATCATCCCGCTGTCATCAATGATGACTGAATTGGGTTTAGTGAAAAGCGTTGCATGCAACGCCGCTACAATTTGCTGGATACCATCATTTTCTGATGAGTGCGTAACTTCAGTTAATAATTAAAAGTCAGTTATTTATAATTAATATATATTATACGCCTATAAGGATAAATGTGTAATTTTTAAATTATTGATTTTATATATATTATAATTTTCAATTCTTTTATTGTGCTTTCTATGCCAGCCCAATCTACAACTGAATCATATCCATTAATAGTAAAGCCTCCAAACGTTAACAAATGGGGCTTTATTGTGATGCCTTTTTTTCATAGAATGAAACTATCTCAAGGGATTTTTAATACATTCTACTCTTGTATTATTCACTATTTAGTTATAGATATAAGTCTGCATTGTAAATTATCGTTTATAATGAAATAACACAACGCCTCTTTCCTATCATTTTATACGATAATTAAGACAATACGCTTAATATCGACTTCCTTACTATAGTATATCATTATGAAATTTATGAATTATATTATCACCTGCTTGTTGCTGTGTTTTTCACTCACAAGTTACGCTGCCCCTATGCCTATTCCTACCCCACCCTCTGTTGCAGGAACGGCTTATTTATTGATGGACTTTCATAGTCGTCAAGTGATTGCAGAAAAGCTAGCAGATGAACCTGTTGAACCTGCCAGCCTAACCAAATTGATGACGGCTTACTTAGTCTTTCATGAGCTCAAAACAGGTAATATAAAACTAGAAGATAAAGTATTAATTAGTGAAACTGCATGGCGTATGAGTGGTTCACGTATGTATGTGGAAGTGAATACACAGGTCACGGTTGAAGAGTTGTTAAAGGGGGTGATTATCCAATCAGGTAATGATGCCAGTGTTGCCCTAGCAGAGTTTATTGCGGGTAGTGAAGAATCATTCGTCACCTTAATGAATCAACGTGCACAATTATTGGGCTTAAAAAATACCCATTATGTGAACAGCACAGGCTTACCAGGGAAAAATCATTACAGCAGTGCACGAGATTTAGCATTAATGACCGATGCCTTAGTACGTGACTTTCCAGAGTATTATTCATGGTATTCTCAAAAAGAGTATACCTATAATAATATTAAGCAAAATAACCGTAATTTATTATTATGGCGTGATAAAACGGTTGATGGGGTTAAAACAGGACATACAAAAACAGCAGGATATTGTCTTGTTGCCTCTGCAAAACGAGGAGAAATGCGCCTAATTTCCGTGATACTTGGGACAGAAAATAAAAAGGTGCGTGCAGATGAAAGTCAGAAACTATTAAATTATGGATTCCGCTTTTTTGAAACCTACCAACTTTATGGTAAAAATAAAGTATTAAATAGTGAGCGGGTGTGGCATGGCAATCAAAATACTGTCAATGTTGGCTTAGTTGATCCTTTATTTGTCACCATACCTAAAGGGCAATATGACCAGCTTAAGCCTACCTTGCAAATAGATAAAACACTTATTGCACCGATTACTGCAAAACAAGTCTATGGAAAAGTTAAAATCAGCTTAGGAAATCGCTTAATTATTGAACGCCCACTGGTAGCATTACACAGTGTAGATGAAGGGAATTTATGGCAACGCTTTGTTGATTATGTGTTATTACAATTTGAATGATAGATAAATTACTATAACGTTATCTCTTAGAGCAAGAAAATCACTCTTGCTCTAGCGATGAGGACATAATAGCTTTAGTTTTCTGCTTTAATAACTGCCAGCACTTCCGCCACATGCCCATCCACTTTTACCTTACGCCATTGCTTAATCAGTTGACCTTGTGGGTTAAAAATAAAGGTACTACGCTCAATTCCCCGTACTTTTTTACCAAACATATTTTTATCTTTCATGACTGCAAAATGCTGACATAAAACTTCTTCAGGATCGGCAAGCAAATCAAATGGAAAAGCATATTTTTTCTTAAAATTTTCATGTTTACGCACGGTATCACGTGAAACACCTAAAATCAGAACATTTTCTGCTTCAAATTCAGCAAATTTATCTCGAAACTCTTCACCTTCTTGTGTACACCCTGGGGTATTATCACGAGGGTAAAAATACAGTACTACAGTTTGTCCAGTTAAAGAGGCTAAATTAATATTCTGCTCTCCTGTTGCTGCTAAGGTAATATCAGGTAAACATTCTATCTCTGTAGTCATATGACGTGCCTTTAATCATCCTTTTAATCATACAATTGTGTTATGATACATGCCTCACACCTTGATGAATAATGAATTTCATAAACGATGAAGCAAAAAAAACTGGTGACTGCAAAAAATCACAGCACCAGCAATGTGTCATCCTATATCATGACGTAATACCTATAGTATTGGTTCATTTTTATAAATTAACAAGCGTACCCCAAAGATAAAAAAGGGTTGAAATCGTTTAATGGTCATCTCACACCACTATCATACGAGATGAATGCAGGAAGTTAACATGCAAGATGTTTTTATTGTTGGTTGTGGTTATGTTGGCTTACACGTCGCACAATCCTGTTTAGCACAACAACAACGTGTTATTGCCCTAGCACGCTCTACTGATCGTAGTACCACACTACAATCTATGGATATCACCCCTGTTGCAGGGGATTTGGACAAACCTGAAACACTACGCTCTCTTAGTTTAAAAGAAATGAGTGTGTTTTATTTTGCTCCGCCTCCTTCTGAAGGTATCACTGATCCACGTTTAACACATTTTTTAGACTCCATTAACCCAGAGGCGTTACCTGCACGTATTGTACTTATTAGTACAACAGGTGTTTATGGAAATTGTGGTGGTGTTTGGATTGATGAGCGTTGGGTAGTGAACCCAAAAACAGATCGGGCACTACGTCGTATTCATGCGGAAAAAATGCTTGCTAGTTGGTGTAAAGCACATGGCGTAGAGTATGTAATATTACGCGTACCAGGGATTTATGGTCCTTATCGTTTACCCATTAAACGTTTACAGAAAAAATTACCTGTATTACACCACTCTATCGCCCCCTTTAGCAATCGTATTCATTTACATGATTTAACCCGTGCATGTGTTGCAGCGATGGAAAAAGGGCACAGTGGTGAAATTTATAATGTTTCAGATGGACATCCTACCACCATGACAGATTATTTTAATCAAGTGGCTGATGCAGTAGGTTTAGAGCGTCCTCCCGTCATTGACCGTGCGACTGCACAAACTCAATTAAGTGCAGAGATGCGCAGTTATTTAGCCGAATCCCGCCGTTTAGATAATCAGAAAATGTATCAACATTTAGAAATTGCCCCTGATTACCCCACGCTCTCCGCAGGGCTGGCACAATGTATTCAAGTCATGCGACGTGATGTAAGCTAGAAAATGAGTTAAGTTTTTATAGGGTGGTATGTATAATATATTCCACCTTATTAACTGAAGTTATCTATTAATCATAGTTACCAGCTAAAAACATATCATTTGGTGGTAGTCCTGAAAATATAGTGCTATGAAAAAGCCAGCCCCCCAATAGTTCAGGCTTAATTAAAATTTTTGCACTACTTATGCAGGACTACCCATTTGGTAAAGAAAGTAGAGGGGATAATTCATTGTTATACCCTATAAAAATTTCATAGCGATAATAATTATTTTCAGCTAACTCATTATTTTGTAATAAATCTAAACGTGCTTGTCCTACTGGAATATTTTCCATATCACTGCAATTTCCCCTCGTTACAACGCTCTGCGTCACTGCCATTAAGTTAAGGCTTAAAAGCAATACTTCCGTGCCCTTTTAGTAAAAGCTAAACTGGTACGAGAACGGTGTTTTACTCTTGGTGGATGGCGACTCTCT
>Ga0193958_1000042_pt1 | contig 73512 bp, 71 predicted proteins | sample FB_1_MG_FD_140320 | JGI IMG/M metagenome (GOLD analysis project Ga0193958, IMG submission 140320) | Microbial mat bacterial communities from the Broadkill River, Lewes, Delaware, United States - FB_1_MG | ecosystem: Environmental > Aquatic > Freshwater > River > Microbial mats | place: USA... | reverse complement strand
TTCGTATATTAAGTGAGCGTTACAGAAATAGACGTAAACGTTTTGCTCTTCGATTTAACCTTATTGCTGCTTTATATAATTTTCAAATTAGATAGCCATCTACTTTTGAAAGAGGTCTAATATTTAGCTGTTTTTCGACAGCCTAGTAGCCACCTTTTAAATCATTCTATGTATTCCTAAAAACCTTAGCAACGTATGCAATGCCTCACTGCCATTAAGTTAAGGATTATCTGGTTCTTATGCACCACGTTTTAACAGGGAAAGTGATCCGTAGGGTGGCAATAGCTGCGCCACTGCCCCTTATATTTTAAGGTGAAAATTTACGCAGCGTATTCCACCTTTTTAAGGTTAAGGCTCGTAATCTAAGGCATTCCTTGAAAAGGGTGGAATACGCTGCGCTATTGCCACCCTACAAAAAATTAGATATTAATCGAGTACTACAAAATATTATAATGAGAAAAATATTGCTTTTAATACTTAACTTAATAGCAGTGAGACGTTGAAAATAACACCATATAGCAAAAAAATACGTTTTCTAAAACATTTAACGTAAACTTTCTAACTCTGCTCGAATTTCATTATCAATAGGGATAGCACAGTTCTTATCTCTATCAGCTAATACAAAAGTTACTTTAGAGGTAAAAATAATTTTCTCTGGATCTTCTTTTAAAACGCCCTCCTGAGAAAGTGTAGCACTGCGTGTTCCTAATTTATGGACATGTGTATTAATACGTAAGTTATCATGTAGGGCTGCGCCTGATACATAATCAATATTGATATTCACAATATAAAAAGCTAAATTTTTTGCATGCCATGCATCAAAATCACAATGGGTTTCTAAAAATTCCCAGCGCGCCTCTTCCATAAATTCTAAATACCGTGCATTATTTACATGACCATATAAATCTAAGTGATAACCACGTATTTTAATATCTGTGTGATGAACCATATTTGTTATTCCTAAGTGTATAAAAACCCAATTTTATATGCGGGTAAATATATTATTTACCCCCTATCTTCACGGTTAGTGTAACAAAAATGCAACAATATTTTATCAATTTAAAGCATGTTGTATTTTTTATGGATTTAACTGGGTTATAATAGGGCGCGTTAATTTTAAGCTCACCTAATACATTAATAATTAGGTGCGCCCGTATTGTGATACTTAGCTATGTCAAAAACTGATTTATATGCGGTTATGGGCAACCCAATTGCTCATAGTAAGTCGCCCTTTATTCATAAGGCATTTGCCAAACAAGTTGGACATGATATTGCTTATGACCCTGCATTAATTCCTACAGAAGAAAATAGCTTTTCAAAAGCAGTACAAGAATTCCAGCAACTTGGTTGTAAAGGGGTTAATGTAACCGTCCCCTTTAAACAAAAAGCATGGATGCTATGCCATGAGCGTAGCGCACGCGCTGAAAAAGCGGGGGCTGTGAATACCTTATCATTTGATGAGTTAGGACGTTGTTTAGGGGATAATACTGATGGGGTTGGTTTAGTACGTGATTTTACTAAAAATCATCAAGGTCAACTGAATAATAAACGTGTATTAATCTTAGGTGCTGGGGGCGCGGTACGTGGTATACTAGAGCCATTACTTGCTGAAAAACCCACATTATGTACGATTGCAAATCGTACAGTGAGTAAAGCTGAAGAACTTGTACAACTATTTGCTGATGAGGGTACACTCATAGCGTGTAGTTATGATGCCTTAATAGGGCAGCAATTTGATGTAATCATCAACGGTACCTCAGCAAGCTTGCAAGGTGAACTTCCTCCCTTGCCTGATGACCTCCTTGCTGAACATGCATGGTGTTATGACATGATGTATGCAGGAACAGCCACCCCTTTTATCACATGGGCACTGGCTCACAATGCTCAAAAAGCATTAGATGGTTTAGGTATGTTAGTGGAACAAGCAGCAGAATCTTTTTATATCTGGCGTGGTATTCGCCCTGAGACACAAGCTGTTATTTCACGACTACGTGAGCGAATCATTCGTGAACAAATGATGCCAAAAGCACCACAAACCATCGATACCAACACCACAACAACGACACAACCCGTTAAATTCATGAGCAAAAAACCTGTGAATGAAGTTGGCGGCCCTGAAGGCCCTGAACCTACCCGTTTTGGTGATTGGGAGAGAAAAGGGCGTTGTATCGATTTTTAATCCATACATAAATATACATTTTTTGTGTGCATTTTTTACATTGTTTAATTTAGATTAAACAATGTAAAAAAACTTGCAATAGGCAAGTAAACTGCGTATTTTAATGCAGTGCAACATATTTATGATTCCCATTTATTTTACTTATGAGGTGGACACTCTATGGCAACGCATAAGCGGCCGCTATCGCCACACCTGCAAATTTACAAACCACAGATTACATCTTTTACCTCTATTTTGCATCGCGCAACAGGGGTGGCTTTATCTGTTGGGACATTGGTTCTTGTTTACTGGTTATCTGCCATCGCAGGCGGTGAAGAAGCCTATAAATCAGCACAAGAATTGTTAAGCTCTGTCGTGGGACTGGTACTTTTACTCGGCTGGTCTTTTGCATTGTTTTACCACCTTTGTAATGGTATTCGTCATCTCTTTTGGGATGCTGGATATGGGTTTGATATTGAAACAACCCGTAAAACAGGGCGCACTGTTTTAACCATGAGCGTAATTTTAACCATTGGGGCTTGGGCACTTGCCTACGCAATGTAAGAAGTAAGGGGCATTATAGAATGGATTTTCGTACACCATTAGCACGTGTCCGTGGATTAGGTTCCGCACGTGATGGAACAGAGCGTTTTATCGCTCAACGTATGACAGCGATTGCACTTGTGCCGTTGTTAATTTGGTTTGTTGCCAGTATCGTTTCATTAGTTGGTGCTGATTACGCCACAGTGAAAGAATGGGTGTCCACACCTTTTGTTACTGTTTTATTACTCCTTTTATTAGGTGCTGTGTTTTACCATGCACAAATTGGTTTACACGAAGTCTTTGAAGACTATTTGCACAGCGATTTAGTTAAAACCACTGCAATGGTTTTAATGAAGTTCACTATTACGACACTAGGTCTATTTTCTGCCTTAGCTGTCTTACGTATTGCACTAGGAGGCTAAAGGAACGATGGAAGGTTATAACATTATAGACCATACTTACGACGTTATTGTTGTTGGTGCAGGGGGTGCAGGTTTACGTGCAACCTTTGGAATGGCAGAAAAAGGCTTAAAAACAGCCTGTTTGACCAAAGTATTCCCAACCCGTAGTCACACTGTTGCTGCACAAGGAGGCATGAGTGCTTCTTTAGGTAACATGGGTGAAGATAACTGGCGTTGGCACATGTATGACACCATTAAAGGGTCAGATTGGTTAGGTGACCAAGATGCAATCGAATACATGTGTCGTGAAGCTGTTCCAGCCGTGATTGAACTAGAGCACTACGGTGTGCCTTTCTCACGGACTGATGAAGGTAAAATTTACCAACGCCCTTTTGGTGGAATGACCACTAATTTTGGTGAAGGGACTGCACAACGTACCTGTGCTGCAGCTGACCGTACAGGTCATGCTATTTTACACACCTTATACCAACAAGCTTTAAAGCATGATGCAGAATTCTACATTGAATATTTTGCGTTAGATCTCATCATGGAAGACGGCGTATGTCGTGGTGTGATGGCATTAAACATGGCTGACGGAACGATTCACCGTTTCCGTGCACACACTGTTGTATTAGCAACTGGTGGTTACGGACGTGCGTACTTTTCAGCAACTTCTGCTCACACCTGTACTGGTGATGGGGGTGGTATGGTGTTACGTGCTGGCTTACCATTACAAGATTTAGAATTTGTACAATTCCACCCAACAGGTATTTACGGCTCAGGTTGTTTAATTACGGAAGGGGTGCGTGGTGAAGGGGGTTACTTAACCAACTCCGAAGGCGAGCGTTTCATGGAACGTTACGCACCAAGTGCTAAAGACTTAGCTTCTCGCGATGTTGTGAGTCGTGCAATGACGATGGAAATTCGTGAAGGACGTGGTGTTGGTGAACATAAAGATCACATTCACATTAACTTAATGCACTTAGGTGCTGATGTGATTTATGAACGTCTCCCCGGTATTGCTGAATCTGCACGTATTTTCGCAGGTGTTGACGTAACAAAAGAGCCTATCCCAGTACTACCTACTGTACATTACAACATGGGTGGTATTCCAACCAACTATCATGGTGAAGTGGTTACCTTAAAAGATGGTGATCCTGATGCAGTGGTTCCGGGTTTAATGGCGATTGGTGAAGCGGCTTGTGTATCCGTACATGGTGCTAACCGTTTAGGCTCTAACTCTTTATTAGACATTGTTGTCTTTGGTCGTGCTGCAGCAATTCGTTGTGCAGAAGTCATTGATAAAGATGCAATGCATAAACCATTACCTGAAAATGCAGGGGAAGAGTGTTTAGCACGTTTAGATAAATTACGTCATGCTGATGGTGAATTATCGACTGCTGATATTCGCTTAAACATGCAACGTGTGATGCAAAATGATGCCGCTGTATTCCGTACAGGGGAAACGTTAGCCGAAGGTAAAGCAAAAATTGCTGAAGTATACAAATCCTTTGAAAACGTTAAAATCACTGACCGCTCATTAATGTGGAACTCTGATTTAATCGAAACATTAGAGCTTGATAACTTATTAGGTCAAGCTGTTGTAACCATGAACTGTGCAGAAAACCGCCTAGAAAGTCGTGGTGGTCACGCACGTGAAGATTACTCTGAGCGTGATGATCAAAACTGGCAAAAACACAGTATTGCATGGGTAGACAGTAACGGTGAAGTTTCTATTGATTACCGCCCAGTACACATGTACACCTTAACTGATGAAGTTGATGTTGTACCACCTAAGAAACGTGTGTACTAAGACAACACAACGTGTATTTTGTGGCTAATCATTTTTTTCAGAGGTAGATACAATGGCTGAATTTAAACTACCTGCCAACTCGATTGTTAGCAAGGGTAGACAGGTTAATACGGTAGAAGGCAGTAAAAACGTAAGACGTTTTGAGGTATATCGTTGGGATCCTGATACTGGTGAAAACCCCCGTACCGATATTTACAATATTGATTTAGATGACTGTGGTCCAATGATTTTGGATGCATTATTAAAAATCAAAAATGAAATTGATCCTACATTAACTTTCCGTCGTTCATGTCGTGAAGGGATTTGTGGTTCATGTGCAATGAACATTGATGGCAGTAACACCTTAGCGTGTACAAAAGCCATTGATGAAGTAAATGGTGATGTTAAAGTTTACCCTTTACCACATATGGAAGTGATCAAGGATTTAGTGCCTGATTTAACTCATTTCTATGCACAGTACGCATCTATTAAACCGTGGATGCAAACCCAAACACCTCCTCCACCTGATGCAGAGCGTTTACAGTCTAAAGAAGACCGCGCTAAGTTAGATGGGATGTATGAATGTATCTTATGTGCAAGTTGCTCAACCAGTTGCCCAAGTTACTGGTGGAACAGTGATCGCTATTTAGGTCCTGCGATTTTATTACAAGCTAACCGTTGGATTGAGGATAGCCGTGATGAAAACACAGGAGAGCGTTTGGATGATTTAGAAGATCCATTCCGTTTGTACCGTTGTCATACTATTATGAACTGTACAAATACCTGTCCTAAAGGCTTAAATCCTGCAAAAGCAATTGCTAACATTAAGCAAAAATTAGTCGAACGTCGCTAATTTTTAAAGCTTAGTTGACTAGGGTGTATACACGATAAGTGTATACATTCTGGTCACGCTTTCCCCTTTATCCCCTTATTTATTTTAAAACTCATTAACTCATCTTGGAGCGTGCACTTTTATGAGCGAAATTTCAAAATTACGTTGGCATTGTCGCCGAGGTATGAAAGAGTTAGAAGTCTTATTAACTCGCTATTTAGAGCAGAGCTATCCAGACGCTGATTTAGAAGAAAAAGCACTGTTTGTTAAATTATTAGAATTACAAGATCCACTGATGTATACCTACATGATCGGGCGTGACACCTCTCCTGATGAATCATTACAAACCTTAATTGATAAAATCCGTCGCTTAAGCCAACTGATTGATTAATCAATTAACTTAAATTAGCAAAAGGGTTTACACAGGGGCGATCATGAGGATCGTGATAGCCTTGATAAGTTAATTTTTTACTACTATCTGCCCCATTCCAAAAGAAATCTGTTGATAATAAAAATTTAGAGATAATACGCTCTTCAAAGCTTTGTACTTTTGGATGAATGGGGGTAAAACTTAATAAATCAGTGTGTGCATAAACTGGGTAAATATAGCTAAACTTCTTTGTTTTGCCTAAAAACCCCCAATTATCTCGATCTTGAATAAAACTTTGATAAAAAGTTTCTACCATTTCATCTGTCCACTTTATATTCCCTAATCGCTTTTTAAACACGGCATAAATGGTTTTATAAACACGTTGTTGTTCATCAAAATAACCTGTACTTAAACCTGTTAAGCCCATTGCAGCCGCAAAGCTTGAAATTAAAAAATAACGTCGTTTCATTGTCTTATATTCACTTTTTTAGATTTTAATGGTCTTTTCTTAAAAAAGAGTAAGCTTATATTTTTATGAATGTTTTAGCTGTTTTATATAAAAAACTAAAATAAAAAGTAGGTGAGTAGAGAGCTAAGAGTATTTTTTAGTTAATTTTTACTTTATAGTGATTTCAAAATTTATTTACAAATAGTTATTCACTATTTCTACTTCCAGCCTTTTATGAAAAATAAATAATGCGTAAAGAAAAAATTATTACTCTATTTTACAGTATTTCTGCTATCGTTCCTTATATTACCCTAACACTTGGCATGTTCTGGGTTGATTCAATGGATGAGCAGGAACAAACTCATGCTTATATGGCTTTTGCTACCTACCTTGTAAGCAGTATTTTAAATCTTGTTTTTGGGGTAGCCAGTATGATGTATAGTACTGACAATAAAAAGTACTATCGCTCTATTAAAATTTTGATTATATTAGGTAGTATCATTCCATTATTTGGCGTAATGGTGTTATATACATTAATAAAATAGCTGTTTTCCTATTTAAGCCTATTATTGTGTGTAATCTAAACGGATTAAGATAAAAGAAATATTATCTGTATTGTTTATTTTTTCTATCTCATTTGCTAATTGTTTACCTAATGTAGATAAACTGGTTTTTCTTGTCTGTAAAATCGCTTCAAGTTGTTCTTCACTGAGGGCATTATATAGACCATCAGAACAAATCAATAAAATATCATTTCCTCTTAGTAGGTTTTTTTGTTCAATGACACAGGTAAAACGTTCATAGCCTAAGTAGTTTGTTAAACAATGGCGTTGTTCAGAGTTTTCTGCCTCTTCCAGTGTCATACGTCCATTACGTATGGCAAGCTGGGTGATGGTATCATCCACTGTTAAGGGTTTGAGAATAGGATGACGATAACGATAAACACGGCTATCTCCCCCATTAAAAATCAGTACCCCTTCTGCTAATAAACAAACCCCCGCTAAAGTACACCCCATATGTGCAAATTCAGGGTGTTGTTGTGCTGTATGTAAGATGTTTTTATTGGCTTTATTCACCGCATACTGCAATGCTTGGCGACACACTGAACTGTTTCCCTGTTTTGCATTAAGATAATAATGTCTTTCTAGCGTCATGAGTGCTAAACGACTTGCTACTGCCGCACCTGCTACGCCATCAATCCCATCTGCAACAGCAAACAACATGCCGTGCTGAAATAGAAAATCATCATCATCTTGAAAGCTAAGTTGCATTTCACCGCTATTTTTTACAAAACGCGCCATTAAAATATGATCTTCATTATGTTGTTTTACACTACCAATATGCGTATAGGCATACACTTCGTATAATGACATAGTGGCGTATCTCTTATATAGGCTAAAAATTTAGAAGGTATTCAACACAAATTATTTTCTTATTTTATCCTGTATTGTAAAGTAATTCACGAATGAGAATAAATGAGCATTTATGTCATACTATATGTTCAATAAATAATACATCGTTGTATGAGTAAAAAATGAGTGAAGAGAAAACAGTGATTTTTGGTTGGGATATTGGTGGTGCGCATCTTAAATTAGCGATAAAAGAAACCTGCCTAACCCATGTACAGCAGTATATTTGCCCTATCTGGCAAGGGATGGATAAATTAGAAAATATTTTAAGCCAAATTATTAAAGCATATCCTATTGCAGTACAAGCTCAACACCATATTACCATGACGGCAGAATTAGCAGATATTTTTCCTGATCGAGAAACGGGTATTCAACAAATACATGAATGTATTAGCCGTTATTTACCCATTGAAAATATCTATTATTTTACGGGGGATGCGCTGATACAAGGTGCTTTAATAAATCCACAGCACTATCAAGCTATTGCCTCTGCTAATTGGTTAGCGACTACCTGCCATATCAGCCAGTATCATGCTGAAGGGCTTGTGATTGATGTAGGCAGTACCACCACAGATATTATTCCATTTTTTGCAGGCGAACCTGCTCACCGTGGTTATACTGATCAAGAACGTTTGTATACAGGGGAGTTAGTCTATACAGGTATTACACGAACGGCTTTGATGTCTTTAACTAATAAAGCACCGTGGGCGGGACAATGGTTGCCATTGATGGCGGAACATTTTGCGACGACAGCAGATATTTATCGTTTAACGGAACAGTTACCTACTGGCATTGATTTACATCCTGCTGCGGATAATGGAGAAAAAACATTGCTAGGTAGTGCGCGGCGTTTGGCGCGTTTATTAGCTAATGATATCTATGGAGAGGATGAAGTCCCTGCTTATCAACAGTTGGCTCATTATTTTATTCGTCAACAAAAATACAAACTTCATGCCGCTTTAGAGCTTCATTATGCCTATCATCGTATTCAGGCAAACACCCCTTTTATTGGTGTCGGAGTTGGACGCTTTTTAGTGCAGCAATTAGCGCAAGAGTTTAAGCAACCTTATTATGATAGCAGTGAACTATTTAAAGCTACATCACAAACAATAAGTAATCAGGCAGCAATGTGTGCCCCTGCTGCGGCATTAACTTATTTATCTTATTTAATTGAATAGAGACTAATGATGTTTAGTATTGGTTTTGTTTGGTTGTTTTTCAGCTATTTATCAGTTAAAAAAGGAATGCATCCTTTTTTTAGAAATACAAAGGAAAGTCGATTTGAGTTTATTATAGGATGGAACTGTTTTTATCTGGGTATTTTAAATCTTTTAAAAGATTATGAATGGATTCCAATTGCTACTATGCGAGAATTTTCTATTCCCTTTATTCCTCATTCTTATTTTATAATTATTTTTGCCCCCATTTTTATAGGTATGGCAGCTATTACCTATTTCTTTAAAAAATATATACCAAACATAAAGGAAACTCCTTGTCCTGAACCTAAATTCAAGGATTATATGACATGGGATATATGGCTTATTATTACAATAGGTATTTTTATATTTTTCTATCCACTACTTGAAGTTTGGTTTTGGGTATATTTCATGGCATGGTTTTAAAAAAAACAAAAGATGTTGATATAACTCAAGTCAAGTGCAGTATACTGTATTCTATAGTATACCTGCATCATAAAAAGAATGAATATAAAAGACAAAGAATTAAAACAGCCGTTTATTTTTTATGGGTCAATATCAGAGATAAAACAGTGTTAATTGCATGAAGAAAAGGGGTGTACATGGGTCATGACGCGCCTTTATTTTTTTATTTACGCGTCACCACCTTATTTTGTCAGAAAGCGATCACTTTATTAAATATAAAGTGTGATATCTGCTTCACCTGCAAATTCAAAAAATGTAGCTGCCCCTGCATAATCAAGATCATCTAAAAAGTCATCCGTTGTATAGTCAAATAAATCAACGGTCATTTGACATGCAATCAGTTTAACTTCTGCCTCTTGGCTCAATTCACGTAATTGCTCAATACTGGCGACATTTTTTTCTTTTAATTTCTTCTTCATCATATGTGTCATAAAGAACTGCATCCCCGGTAAGGCTTGCAGCATGACAGGTACGTCAACAGGCATTGGCATGGCTGGATTACCTAATGATGTCACTTTTAAATCCAGCTTTTTACGCAGTAACTCTAAGCCATAAAAGGTAAAAAAGATTTGGACTTCATAGCCTAATGCCGCAGCAGTAGAGGCTAAAATAAACGGTGGATACGCCCAGTCCAATGAGCCTTTTGTAGCAATAATCGCAAGTTTTTTGGGTTCAGACATTATATAAAGTTCTCGATATACAACTTAGTTTTTACGAATAACGAAACTAAATTTATCACCTTCTTCTGTTGACTCAACAAGTGTATGCCCTGTTTGATGAGCAAAAGCAGGGAAATCTTTTTGAGAGCCAGGATCAGTGGTTAAAACACGTAAAGTATGACCAGATTCCATGGTACTTAATGCTTTTCTTGCTTTAAGAATAGGAAGTGGGCAACTTAAATTAGAGGCATCAAGCTCATGATCAAACATAGACATAAAACAATCTCTGATTACTGTAAGGGTGAGTGGGTACAGATTAGGGATGTATTTTATAATTAAGTAATATCATTACAAAATTATAAAATAAGTAAAAAACAACATTAGTATATACGAATCATGTCATTTTATCATGACTCGTTATTAGAATGCACAGTTTATTTAACCTCAGGTCAGTTGTGGTAGCACTATGGATTTCTTACCAATTTTTTTAAATATACAACAACAATCTTGTCTTGTTGTTGGCGGCGGCGCAACAGCAACACGTAAAGTTGATTTGTTGTTACAAGCTCATGCCAAAGTGACGATTGTCTCTCCTACATTAACAACACAATTGGAAAAATATGCTAATGAAGATAAAGTTAGGTATTGTGATCGTACTTTTCAAGACACTGATTTGTCAGGGTATTGTTTAGTTATTGCAGCCACTAATGATCGGGCTGTTAATGAGCAAGTGTCAAAATTAGCAAAAATGCAGAATTTACCTGTTAATGTGGTCGATCAGCCTGATTTATGCAGCTTTATCATGCCCTCAATTATTGATCGTTCCCCTGTACAAATTGCCATTTCTACAGGCGGCGCATCGCCTGTATTGGCGCGTTTATTACGTGCTAAGTTAGAAGCGGTTGTACCTGCTACTTATGGGCAGTTGGCAAGTTTTGTTGCAAAGTTTCGTACCAAAGTAAAAGAAAATTTTGCCCCTAAACAACGGCGAAAATTTTGGGAAAATGTATTGCAAGGACCTATTGCAGAAATGCTATTAGCGGGGCATACGCGCCAAGCACATGATGCACTAAACTCTGCAATAGAAGCCCCAATGGATAATAAAGAATATGGGGAAGTGTACTTAGTTGGGGGGGGGCCGGGAGATCCTGATCTGTTAACTTTTAAAGCCTTGCGTTTGATGCAACAGGCGGATGTCGTTGTTTATGATCGCTTAGTCTCTGAAGAAGTGCTTAATTTATCACGTCGGGATGCAGAACGTATTTATGTCGGTAAACAACCTAATAATCACACTTTATCCCAAGAAGAGATTAATCGTTTATTAAGTAAACTCGCTCAACAAGGTAAAAAAGTATTGCGCTTAAAAGGCGGTGATCCGTTTATTTTTGGGCGAGGGGGCGAAGAAATTGAAACCTTAATGGAAGATGGTGTGCCCTTCCAAGTGGTGCCTGCTATTACTGCAGCATTAGGCGCGTCTTCTTATGCAGGGATTCCATTAACCCACCGTGATTATGCACAATCTTGTTTATTTGTGACAGGACATTTAAAAAATGATTCTTTAGATCTGAATTGGCAAGCTTTAGTACAACCACAGCAAACTGTTGTAATTTATATGGGCTTAAAAGCACTGCCTTTTCTCTGTGAGCAACTCATCGCCCACGGCTTGCCTGCAGACAAACCCGCTGCGTTAGTACAAAAAGCCACTACACGCGATCAAAAAGTACTTATTGGGACAGTGAGTACCTTACCTGAGATTGTGGCAGAGGCACACATTAAGCTACAAAGCTTAATTATTATTGGTGATGTGGTGTGTTTACATGAAAAATTAGACTGGTTTAGCCCACCAACAGAATAAGCTAATTTATAAACCCTGTTTACATTGAAATGTGTATTTTTTCTTTATCAAGTTGTGTCTTGTCCAAAGATAATTTGCACTATTTGCTCCCGCACTTTCTTACGCTACTGCCATTAAATTAAAGCTTATCTGGTTCCCAAACTCAGTTTGGGAATCCAGTCCCTGACGCTCTGCGTCATCTTGCTTAAAGTACCATGGTGTAAGCTCAAAGAGGAGGATGCGGAGCATCCAAGGCTGCATTACAACGCGGAGCGTTGTAACGAGGAAAAAATAAAATGCAGCCCTCGTACCCGCTTAATTTAAGAGGAATTAAAACCTATATGAAGAAGGTTACAGTTGCAGCCGTGCAAATATCTTGTTCAGAAAAAATTGAAGACAATATTGCTCAGGCTGAGCAATGTGTGATTGATGCAGCACAGCAAGGGGCACAGATTATTTTACTACCTGAACTCTTTGCCAGCCCTTATTTTTGTAAAGATCAAAATGAAGCTTTTTTCTCTTTAGCCCATCCTGTAGAAAATCACCCTTTCTTATCTCGTTTTGCTGCCTTAGCAAAAAAATACCAAGTAGTTTTACCAATCAGCTTTTTTGAACGGGCTAATCAAGTCTATTACAACAGTATTATGATCATTGATGCAGATGGTGAAATGTTGGGGGTATACCGTAAAACTCATATCCCTGATGGTGCGGGCTATCAAGAAAAATTTTACTTTGCAGGCGGTGATACGGGATTTAAAGTTTGGCAGACACGCTATGCTTGTATTGGTGTGGGGATTTGCTGGGATCAATGGTTTCCTGAAGCAGCACGGAGTATGGCACTACAAGGGGCGGAACTCCTTTTTTACCCCACTGCCATTGGCTCAGAACCAGAGGAGCCAGAACTGGATTCAGCAGGGCACTGGCAACGTGTCATGCAAGGACACGCAGGCGCAAATGTGATGCCTGTGGTTGCCTCAAACCGTATTGGTGAAGAGCAAGGTCAAAGTTGTGCTTTAACATTTTATGGCACTTCTTTTATCACTGATGCGACAGGTCAAGTGATACAGCAAGCAGATAGGGAAAATGAAGCGATTTTATTAAGTCATATTGATTTAGAAGCAGTAGCTGCGCTGCGTACCTCATGGGGGGTTTTTCGAGATCGTCGCCCTGAACATTATCAGCATTTACTCAGCTTAGATGGAAAATAATATATTTTGTAAAATACTGCTGGACATTCAGCAATACATCTATTAGAATTGCCCGTCTTAGTTGTTGGATTGATACACAACTAAGTGTTGGAGAGGTGTCCGAGTGGCTGAAGGAGCACGCCTGGAAAGCGTGTATACGTTAATGCGTATCGAGGGTTCGAATCCCTCTCTCTCCGCCACGTACAATACAAATTATGTGTATTTTACGTAGCACTATACTAGGGTGACTTATATCGGTTCCCGCGCAATATGAAACTGTGAATCCCGTCAGGTCCGGAAGGAAGCAGCGGCAGCAGTGTAGTATGTGCCGTGGTGTAGCTGGTATGAGTTGCCACCAATCTTATTGATGAATAATTTATTCACACTAGATTATCCAATCATCCCCACTATACTGATAACATGGCTTATCAAGTTCTTGCCCGTAAGTGGCGACCCCACAATTTTACCGAAATGGTGGGACAACCTCATGTTGTCCGTGCACTTGTTAATGCACTTACACACCAACGCTTACACCATGCCTATTTATTTACAGGTACACGCGGTGTAGGAAAAACAACCATTGCACGTATTTTTGCAAAATCATTAAACTGTGAAACTAATGGTATTACCGCTGATCCATGCGGACACTGTGCTGCCTGTACAGAAATCGATGCAGGGCGTTTTATTGATTTAATTGAAGTTGATGCCGCATCACGTACTAAAGTTGAAGACACGCGTGAAATTTTAGAAAATGTACCCTATGCTCCCAGTCGTGGACGTTATAAAGTCTACTTGATTGATGAAGTGCACATGCTCTCCAAAAGTAGTTTTAATGCACTATTAAAAACACTGGAAGAGCCTCCTCCTCATGTAAAATTTATTCTTGCTACCACCGATCCACAGAATTTACCTGCCACCGTTTTATCACGTTGTTTACAGTTTAATTTAAAACGTTTGCCTTTAGAATTATTAGATCAACATCTTACTCATATATTAACAAAAGAAACGATTGAGTTTGAAGCGGAAGCAATACGTTTAATTGCTCATGCAGCAGAAGGCAGTGTACGGGATGCTTTAAGTTTACTTGATCAAGCCATTGCTTATGGTGGTGATGGGGTACGCACTGAAGATATTCATGCCATGTTGGGTACTTTAGGGAAAAACCACGTTTTTTCCTTATTACATGCGCTGGGAAGTATGGATGCGAATGCATTATTAGATACAATCAAGCAGTTGGCAGAATATACGCCTGATTATGATCAGGTACTCGCTGATTTATTACGGGTATTACAACAACTGGCTTTAGCCCATGTTGCCCCTGATACCTTAGCATTAGTCCCCAATGAGCGTGAAGAATTACAGGCATTAACACAACAACTAAGTCCTGAAGATGTGCAACTTTTTTATCAGATTGCCTTAACAGGACGACGTGACTTACCCCTTGCTCCTACAGCACATGTGGGCTTTGAAATGTTATTGTTACGCATGTTAACATTTCGTCCTGTGACAACCCAAGCAACAACTTATAATAGTGCAACATCGGTTGCAACATTATCGACTCCTCCCCAACCAAAACCCTCTTCTCCTCCGAGTACTAGACCTTCTCCAGTACCTAATATAGCAAAACCGAAATCAGAAAACCCCGCTCCTCCCCCTATGTCTGAAGTTGTTGATACAACAATGATGGCACCTGCTCTGCCTCCTATTCCTGAATCACTTGTCGATATTGAAAGTGAGTACAGTCCCCCCCATTCTAATGAGCGTATTGAGCAGCATGATAGCTTCGCTTTAACAGAAGAAAATTTACGTCGTTACTGGCGTGATATTGTGATGCAATTAAATGTATCAGGTTTTGTAAAACAGCTTGCAAACCATTGTGCTTTTGAGTCTTTAAAAGAAGATCATATTTACTTCATTTTAGAACCCAAACATGGTTTTTTGCGTAATAAGCAAACAGAACTTGAAAAGTATTTATCAACATATTATAAACGTACTATTCATTTACATATTCGTGTACAAGATGCAACTACAGAGGAAGCGGCTCCTATTTTGGCAACGCCAGCCCTTATTGCAGAACAAGAGCACCATAAGCAACAACAAGCTGTTGAACAGGATGTTGCACAAGACCCCTTTATAGTGCAAATGAAAGAGCAATGTGATGCTGTGGTGGTTGAAGTTAAATTAAAACCATAATTCAATTAGGTCAATACAATGCAAAAGCTTTTCTTTATCTTAGCGACACTTTTTTTATCCCTTTCTTTAAATACCGCTACTTATGCCGCAGGTGAAGCTGATACAGCAAAAGATGAAAGCTTTACGGGATGGTTGAAAGAAGGCACAAGTAAGGCATGGAAGGGAACAAAAGAAGTCTCTGGTAAAGCGTGGGAAGGCACAAAAGATGCCTCTGGTAAAGCATGGAAAGGTACCAAAGAGGTTTCTGGTAAAGCGTGGGAAGGTACAAAGGATGCTTCTGGTAAAGCATGGAAAGGTACCAAAGAGCTTTCAGGCAAGGCATGGGAAGGGACTAAGAATGCAGGCAGTAAAGTAAAAGAAACCAGTTCTAAAGTTTGGAATAATTCCAAAGAAAGTACAGGTAAAGCATGGGATAGCTCTAAAGAAGCAGGAAGTAAACTCTGGAATGAGTCAAAAAAAGGGGCTTCAGAGTTATTGGGCACATCACCTGAATCAAAACCTAAATCAGCTGAGCCTGCAACTAAATAACATTATTCAATAAGTTCCTTAATTTAGGTGAGTCATATGCAAAAAATTATGCTTGTATCGAGTGCATGTTATCTCTCTTTTATTTTATCTTTTTCTGTACTGGCTGTTGAAGAGACAAGCTCTGCACCACCCCCTCCTGAACCAGCCATTTCAGCCCCTGCTGAACCAGAAGAGCGTAGCTTTTCTAGTTGGTTAAAAGAAGGCAAAGATCTAACCTTAGAGAAATTAGATAATGCCAAGGAAAGCGTGGTAACAGGGACTGAAAACCTGAAAAACCGCACTGAAGAAGGCGTTAAAAACGCATGGGAAAATTCAAAAAATAAAACCACAGAAGCGTGGGAAAGCTCTAAAGAGAAAACTAATGAAGCGTGGCAAAATTCTAAGGAGGGTGTGACTAATTTATGGCAAAACTCTCAAGAAAAAGTTACAGGCTTATTAGAAAAAGATTCAGCTGAAAAAAGTGTATTAGCCGCTGAAGATAAACACAGTCGTTTCGCTGCGATTTGGCAAGAGGTGACCCCCCGTTTAGAAAAAGCCCTTGATCTGAGTGATCGACATGCTAATTTACCTGATAAATCTTATTTTAAAGAAGATAAGCGTGAAAATCAGTCTAAAATTGATATTTTGTTAGATGAAGCGGTGGCTATTTTAGGGGTCTCTCCGACACAAAAAACTCGTGATCAAATTCGCCAGCATGAGGCAGAAATTCGGGGAATTAAAGATCAAATTGGTAAGTATCGTCAGGAACAAGTTGCCGCCCCTGTACAATCTAAATGGAAAACAACCGTTGCAGATTATGATGATAAAATTGCACAGTTAAAAACAGAGATTGCCCAGCATGATCTACGTATCAATGAGCTAAAACAGGAATTTGCAAAAGGCTTGTCTGATATGGGACTGTATTTGAATCAAGAGCAAGTTGATCTACTTTTTGCAAGTGTTGTGGGAGATGATATTATCCAAAGCAGCGTTGTGTATGCACATGTAAAGCAAATGAGTGAACAGTTGATGCAATTGACGATTAAAACGCAAGAGGATCTTGCGGTAAGTCGTCGTTATTACGGTTTATATACTATTTTATTGAAGGTGCTGCTGCATATGCAAAACACCTTCATCAATAATATTGATGGGGTATATTTACCTAAAATTGAAGGGATTCAGCGTGATGTCAGAGAGCTGCAAGTGTCAACGCAAAAATTGATGCGTGAGCAATCAGATAAAAGTAGTGTACAACATTTGCAAGCTAATACCAAAGCGCAAGAATTAACTTTAAAAACAGCACGTTTATACCAACAACATTTGTTACAACAAAAACAGAAAATTACTGTTTCACGCCAAAAAACAGAAGCTAATTTACGGGTAGCACAAAATACCTATAATACGGTAACTGTGAGTGGCGAGTTGGTTAATTTATTACGTACAAGTCAAAAAGCATTTGATATTTTATTAAACATTCAAACCCCTGATCTGCTAATTTTCCAAAATTTACAGATGAAACAAGAGTTTGCTAGTTTAACAACCCAAATTTCAAAATAACATTGAGGATATAAGGCATGAAAGGTGGACTTTCTGGCTTAATGAAACAAGCCCAGCAAATGCAGGAAAACGTCCAAAAAGCGCAAGAAGAAATTGCGAAAATGGAAGTGACAGGGGAAGCAGGCGGGGCAATGGTGAGTGTTGTGATGACAGGTCGCCATGATGTCAAACGTGTTTCTATTGATCCTGCATTAATGACTGAAGATAAAGAAATGCTGGAAGATTTGATTGCTGCAGCAGTGAATGATGCAGTACGTAAAGTTGAAAGCTACAGCAAGGATAAATTATCAGGCATGACAGGGGGAATGGACTTACCTCCGGGGATTAAACTGCCTTTTTAAGTTTAACAAGCTTTTGTTAAGCAGATTGGATAAGGTAAGGGGGATATTCTCCCCTTACCTTGTTTAAGTTGAGGCTCATTTTCTTGTCTTGATTACAGTGATGACTATATCCTAACTAAAAATATCATGATAGGAAATAGAAGAGATCACTCTCTTAAGTTTAATGAATATCCCTTAATTATTTTCTCTCTTATGTGTACGTATCAGTAAATTTTTTATACATCATTGTGCTGATGTTTAAATACTATTGATACATAGACGTAATGGGATAAATCAGGTATGATACGCAGCGTTACTGTTAGCGCAGCAAGCAGTACGCGCCCTTAGCTCAGCTGGATAGAGCGCAGCCCTCCGGAGGCTGAGGTCAGAGGTTCGAATCCTCTAGGGCGCGCCATTCTTTAAGCTCTATTTTCTGAAAAATACAGTACTCTATAAATTAATGCCCTTGATTATTTAATATATCTAAGTAGCATTTCACCCCTTCCTCAACTGTTTTAAAGGGTTTTTCATAGCCCACAGCGCGTAATGCACTGATATCAGCCTGAGTAAAACTTTGATAATGTCCTTTTAAATACTCTGGAAAAGGAATATAACTCAGCTCTCCTTTTTTATGCCAGTCTAATACTGCATTGGCGACATCATTAAAACTTTGGCTTCGTCCTGTTCCGACATTAAAAACACCTGATACCTGTGGATTTTCCATACACCATATATTCACATCTGCAACATCTTCAACATAAACAAAGTCGCGTTGTTGTTCTCCATTTGCATAACCATCACAGCCTTCAAATAGTTTTAATTGCCCTGTTTCTTTAAGTTGGTTATTAAAATGATAGGCAACACTGGACATAGAGCCTTTGTGCTGTTCACGCGCACCATATACATTAAAGTAGCGAAACCCTACAATTTGTGAAGTGGCTGTACTCAATAAGCGGCGCACATATTGATCAAATAAAAATTTTGAATAGCCGTACACATTTAAAGGATTTTCATATTCTAAGGCTTCTTTAAAGGTTGTATTTCCACCATAAACAGCTGCACTGGAAGCATATAAAAAAGGAATTTTACGGGCAAGACAATATTGTAAAATCTGCTTGGAGTATTCATAGTTATTTTCCATCATATATTGCCCATCCCACTCTGTGGTACTGGAACATGCGCCTTGATGAAAAACGGCACGAATACTGGCAGCGAAATATTCACGGCTTTGTAATTGTTTTAAAAAGGTAGATCGATCTTGGTAGTCAGCAATTTCACAATCAACAAGGTTAACAAATTTTTCACCACGCTTGAGGTTATCCACTACTAAAATATCTTTGTAGCCTTGACGGTTGAGCGATTTAATTAAATTGCTACCAATAAAACCTGCGCCACCTGTGACAATAATCATCGTTTATTCCTTAACCTGTGATGAAGTAAGTAAGGTATTAATAATATGGGTTGTGGAGATATTTTCTATTGAATCAAGGATTAAAACTTGCCCCCCATTTTTTAATACACTCTCTCCTCCTGCAATATCTTCCACTTGATAATCTCCCCCTTTAGCTAAAATATCAGGCAAAATAGCACTAATAAGCTCAGCAGGTGTATCACTGCTAAAAGGAATCACCCAGTCTACCATTTCTAAAGCATTGAGCATGATTGCACGGTGTTCTAAACAATTAACAGGACGTTGCTCACCTTTTAAACGTTTAATAGAAGCATCATCATTCAGTGCAACAATCAAGCGATCACCGAGTTGACGTGCTTGGGTTAGTGAGTAAATATGTCCTGCATGTAAAATGTCAAAACAGCCATTGGTCATGACAATTTTTTCACCATTACGTTGAGCCGTACGGACGATATTCACTAAATTTTCTAGCGATTTTTGAATACCTGTTGGGCAATGGAGAGTGTGCAATACCATTTCAAGCTCACTGGGACTGACCGTGGCGGCACCCAGTTTAGCAACGCTAATACCTGCGGCATAATTGGCAAGGGTTGTTGCCTGCTCTAGATTTTCCTGTGCGGCTAATACAGTGGCTAAGACCCCAATGACAGTATCCCCTGCCCCTGTGACATCAAAGACTTCTTGGGCATTAGTGGGTAAATGCAAAGGAGGACAATCACGTTGTAATAAGGTCATCCCTTGCTCACTACGTGTGATTAATAATGCAGTTAAATCTAACTCATCACGTAACCTTTGCCCTTTTTCAACAAGACTTGCCTCATCAGCACAATGCCCTACAATAGCCTCAAATTCACTTAAATTAGGCGTGATTAATGTTGCGCCCCGATATTTAGTAAAATCATTACCTTTAGGGTCAATTAATATGGGCTTATTTGCAGCACATGCCAGATGAATAATTGCCTGTGGATCGTTTAATGTGCCTTTGCCATAATCAGAGAGCACAACAACATCAGTTGTAGCAAGCTGTTGCTCAATGCAACTGAGCAGTGAGGGGGCATCATAAGCTGTGTGTAAGCCTTCTTCAAAATCTAAACGAATTAACTGTTGATTACGACTGAGTACACGTAGCTTGGTAATGGTGGGAAGGTCTGCCAATTCAGTAAAAAAACATTTTACATTATGTGTATTTAAGGTGTTTTTAATTTGCTTTGCTGCATCATCCTGACCTGTAATACCTATCAGGGTTGCCTGTCCCCCTAATGCAGAAATATTTAGTGCAACATTACCTGCTCCGCCTGCCCTTTCTTGCTGCTCTTTGATATGTACAATGGGAACAGGAGCTTCTGGAGAAAGGCGTGATGTTTGACCATGCCAATATTTATCTAGCATGATATCACCAACAACGAGTACGCGTGCGGTGGAAAAATTAGGGAGTGATAATTTCATGGGTAGTTAGTTTAATTTATCGCTATAACTGATTGTGCTACATCATAGCATATTCATTTTTCTTTTATTATTTCATGGAGTCATTATGCACTTTATTGCCGTTTTTTTTAGCTTTTTTTTCATATCACAAGTGAATGCATTAGAACCTTTTAGTGCACATTACACCCTTTATTTTAAAGGGGTGGAAATTGGAAAAGGGGTGCGTCGCTTATCTAAAAAAGCAGATCATTATCTATTTGAATCACAGGCGCACTCTACAGGGTTTGCTGCGATGCTGTATAAAGCAAAAATATTAGAAACCAGTACATTTAAATGGCTTGATAAGCAATTTATACCGCTTAATTATCGTTATGATTACCAAACTAAAAAGCGTACTAAGCAGATGGATATAACTTTTGATTGGCATAAAAAACAAGCTGAAAACCACAGTGCTTCACAGCCTTGGCAAGTAGGAATAAAAGAAGGGGTATCGGATAAATTATTATATCAATTACAAGTGATGCAGGATTTAGCTGTCGGAAAACGTGATCTGTCTTATGTGGTGGCAGATAAAGGAAAGTTAAAAAGCTATCAACCTGCTTTTTTGGGTGAGGAGAAGGTTAAAACAGGGGTGGGTGAATTAAATACTTTGAAATATCGCTATGTATCAGAGAATAAAAAACGCAGTACAACATTATGGTGTGCGCCTAAATTTCAATACTTACCTGTACGTGTTGAACATATTGAAAAAGGGGATAGTTTAGAAATGCGTTTACAGCAAGTGGAAGGTTTATAAGTCAATATTAAGCTGGGCTTATCAAGCTTAAAACAGTTGAGTAAACCGTGCGAATAAGCCTGCTTTTTTTACTGTTGTCTGTGGTTTTGCAATACCAAATAAACGACTAAATCCTTTTGTTTGGCTGCTTGGGGCGCGTTGTGTTGCAATAATCATTAATAAACTGGTGGCAACTAGTGATGCCATTAATAACTCTTGCTCTTCATCGCTTTTATTTGTGTCACAAGTCACTAAAGATGCGGCAGTGTTTTGCTGTATGCTTTCTTGTGACATGATAATGGAATCTCTTATTTTAAATTAGTGTATGGCTGTACTTTAACAAAAGTTAACTATAGTTAAAAAGAATAAAAAGTTAGCCATATATATCAAAAAGTAATAACTACTGTGTTCATAATGAATGTATGGATTATTTTGCTTTGCAAATTGCAAATAAACATTGATTTATTTTTGTTAGGATACCACCCATAAATATAACTATCTGATCTTAAAGTAAAAACGAGTTGGTATGGGTTTTGTTATATAGATACATAAAAACAATATGTACATGAAAGTACTATAGCGAATACCAAGGGAAAACCTGATGAAAGTGTTAAATTATTCTACATATGGGCATACCATCATTTTGTTAGAAAAAAAATTAACAGCACAAAAGATATGTTCTATTTATACTTATCTTTATTCTGCAAATGATGATGTAGAAAAAAATGTTATTCTAGATATGAGTGCTGTGCTCTGTATTGATAACTATGCAATAGAAGAATTAAGAAACTTGGTTTTGGCTTTTAGCAAACCTGAGCACCCTTTAGTTGTCATCAGTGCCTCAACCCAAATAGTGAGTGTTTTACATGAGTTTGAAGATGAAATTAGTCATTACAAAGATTTAAAAGACTATGTAATGCATAATCCACAAATTTTCTCTAAGTTAACAGTTAAATCTAAATATATGTTGTAAACAGTTTTACCTCAAATCCTTACCCAAGTTGGTATTTAGGCAGTTCTGATGAACTGCCCTTTTTTTTGTCATCTGTTAGCGTTTTATTTTTACCAATTCATTTAATACGCCATCTAAACCACCGTATACGGAAAGTGAACCAATTTTATCAGTAATTTTTTCTAAAGTTTCCAGCTCTTTTAAACGCAAAGCAGTTGGGTTATTTTCCATCACTTTCGCTGTGTTTAATAAAGAGCGGGTTGCCCCTGTTTCTTCACGGCGACGAATTGAGTTAGCTTGAGCAGATTTTTCGGCTTCCACCACTTGGTTTAAAATGGTTTTCATATCCCCTGGGAGGATGATATCTTTAATACCAACCGTAGTGATAGTAATCCCTAGTGGCTGGGCTTTTTCTTGAATGTAAGCCAATACTTTATTATCAAGCAGTTGCTTATCCTCCAATAATTCATCAAGCTTCTGTGTTCCTACTGCCACTCTTAAACCAAATTGTAATTCACGATAAAGAAAATCTTCAGGTTTTTTAACTTGAGATAAGGTTTTTAATACCTCATCAATTTGATAGCTCGCCGCTAAATTAATCCGTAAACTCACTTTATCTTTAGTTAAGATTTCTTGTCCACTGACTTCTAAGGTCTGCAAACGGGTATCCCATAATTCAATATTTACAGATTGATTAATTTGCCAATAGCCATATATACCGGGGGATAAGGTTTCTACATATTTCCCTTCAATCATCAATAGCCCAATATGATATTCAGGCACTTGTTGAGAGTAAATAATTTTTTTAAATTTACTGCTTGTGATACCTGTTCTTTCATGAATTAAAAGTCGTAATAAATCAGAGGGGACTACTAAATTTTCTGTGATATCAATTAATTCTACATCAATATCAATAATATCATTCCAAAATAAGGCACGTTGAGCAGGTAATAAAATTTCAGATAGGTGTTGATCAAAACTCACCAGTGCAACATGTTTTTTATCCGTTTCCACTTTCACACAGTGTTTTTCTATCTCTTCAGGGTGTTTTTTCACCAAATAATCGGTTAGACGGAAAAGAAAGCGCGGGTTAGAGAGATCAAAAATAGCCACTTCATAGGTATGAAAGAAGTTAGAAAATCGGTATTGTCCTGCGTCTAAAAATTGAACAAAGTCATTATCTTTCAATAAAATGCCTTTTTCATTTTTTCGGACAATAAACTGCTTAATTTTGAACATGGTACACCTGTTATTATTATTAAATTAGATGACTCTCTTTACATACAGAACGTGGGGTACAAATTTTGCAGTCTTGACTATAACTGGAATAAACATGAGATAAAAAGCGTAAAATTTAACTATCGATACTTTTTAGTGCTGTGCCTATGCAAGGTTATAGTGAAGAAAGCAAGTTTTTTATACCACAAAACGCCTGTATGTTGTGCTGTCTGAACGACTGTCTCAATGATTGGCTATAACGTATTTGTATCAGTGATGTTAGAGCTTTTCATTAATAAACACTAAAGAGAGTGCTATAGTTTTGTGTATATAGGGATGTCATATACAAAAGTGTTAGAGTAGGGATCGAACCTACGACACTCTGATTAAGGATCAGCTGCTCTACCAATTGAGCTATCTAAAATAGGCGTTTGGGGCGAGGGTCGAACTCACATAAACTACATCTAGTGTAGCTGCTTTACCAACTAAGCTATCCAAACAAGTTGTGGGGTATAAATGATTGATACACATCACCTCAATTTTCAGAGATGGTGAGCCAGATTGATATACAGAGTCAAAACTGCTAATCATTGATACAGCTATTCCACATGAATAGTGTAGCGAATAAAAAACATAAAATAAAGTGTATTTTAGCTTTAGGCTTATATTTTGATAGAAATAGATATTGATAAAATTCAGGTATATAAAAAATATCGAAGGATTAAAAAGTACTGATTGCTTGTTATTGTATAATAATTTAAAGAGAGATTATCACCTTCTCATACAGGACGTGGGGTATAAACTGTACAACTTTGAATATTAGATGGGATAAACACGAGATAAAAAGCGTAAAATTTAACTATCGATACTTTGTAGTGCTGTATTGATGCGATGTAATAACAAATGAAGCCCATGATCTATACCACAAAACGCCTATATGATGTGCTATTTCAATAATCAGCTAAAATGTATTTGCATCAGTGATATTCAAGCTTTTTATTGATAAACACTAAAGGTGATATTTTGTATAAGTTTTAAAGTAGACATGAAGCAGCCTACTATCTACTGATGGTGAGTTCAGTTATCTAGAAGTAAGGTCTAGGTGGGTTATATAATGTAGAAACATATACATTATTGGTACACACGCCCTCAATTTTCAAAGAACGTGTGCCAGCTTGATATATAGAATCAATACCGCTAATAATTTATACAAACATTCCACACAAAGAGTGTAACGAATAAATAACCTAAAATAAATACAATATATAAAAATACCTATAATATAGTGAAAAAATATAATTTTTGGCTTCGTTTTCTAAAAAATGATGACTCCATTGGGGTTCTAAAGAGCTTGACCCTATATTGTCATAATTCATTGATAAAGTACCAGCCGTGCTTTTTTTGTTTTTAATTGGCTACTAGAGAGTCTTAATGTTTAAACTACCTGAATTATTTCATACCCTTCCTGAGCCTGAGATTATGGCAGCTGTTGATTTAGGGTCTAATAGTTTTCATATGATTGTGACACGTATCACAGATGGGCATATCCACGTTGTTGATCGCCTACGCGAAATGGTGCGTCTAGGAGCAGGATTAGATAAAGAAAATTGCTTAACAGAAGAGGCACAACAACGTGCTTTAACTTGTTTAGCGCGTTTTGGGGAACGTTTACGTGATATCCCAGAGCAAAATGTGCGCATTGTCGGGACCAATACCTTACGTTTAGCCACCAATGCCGCAGAATTTTTATATAAAGCAGAAGCCGCATTAGAACATCCAATTGAAATTATTTCAGGACGTGAAGAAGCGCGACTCATTTATTCAGGGGTTGCCAATGCATTAGCAGGTTCCAATGATGAAAAACGCCTTGTTATCGATATTGGTGGGGGCAGTACAGAATTTATTATTGGTCAACAATTTGAAACCTTGCACCGTGAAAGCTTGAGTATGGGTTGTGTCAGTATGAGTCAACGCTTTTTTCCTGAAGGTGAAATCAAAGCAAAAGCCATGCGTCGTGCTGAAATTGCTGCACTATTAGAATTGCAACCTATTGAAAGCATGTTTAGGAAAGCAGGTTGGGAACATGTAATTGGCGCATCAGGTACACTTAAAACCGTTGCACGGGTTATTTATGAAATGGGCTGGGGGACAACGGTCACCCCTGAAAACTTACAAAAATTACGTAAGTACTTATTAGAGACAGGACACGTTAATAAGCTTAAATTAAAAGGTTTAAATAATGAGCGTGCTCCTGTTTTTCCTGGTGGGGTGGCTGTCTTGCTGGGTATTTTTGAAGGCTTAAATATCCAATCTATGGAACCTTCAGATGGTGCTTTACGAGAAGGCTTGATTTATGATCTGCTGGGAAGGTTCTCTCAAGAAGACCGCCGTGAACAAATGATTCACACCTTAACCCAACGCTATTTTATTGATACGCAGCAAGCAGAGCGTGTTGAAAATACAATCTATACTTATTTACCACAAGTAGCAGAAGTATGGGGCTTAGCCAATGAAGAATCAGCCCATATGCTTAGTTGGGGGGCACGTTTACATGAAATTGGGCTGAGTATTTCTCATGATCAATACCATAAACATGGTGAATACCTACTTACCTATGCGGATTTAGCAGGGTTTTCACGCCAAGAGCAATTACAACTTGCTGCGCTTGTACGTACCCACCGACGTAAATTTTCATTAGATGCCTGTGTGCGTTGTGAACACATACCTTTTAAACAAATGGTGTATCTATGTGTATTACTACGCCTTGCTGTCCTATTAAACCGTAGTCGTCATGAAGAAGAACTACCCGTATTTGAACTTGTGCCAGAAGATAATAGTCTACATTTACGTTTTCCCCCTAATTGGTTAGAACAACACCCATTAACCTATGCTGACCTTGAGCAAGAACGTAGTTATCTGAAAGATATCAGGTTTGAATTAAGTTTTGCCTAGCAGATAAAGCTGTTGTTTTTATACCATCATTCTTATTTCCCTGTTTTTTTTATGCTGAAATATGTTGTTTTATGCATTTTTTGCGTATAATTCGGGGCAATAAAGTGATTTGAATTTATTGCAGCAAAAATATAGACAAAAATGGCAAACAAACTGAATAAAGTTAAAAAAATATAAAAAACCAATAGAATCATTATATTAATTGATACACCTTTAAAAAAGACTGTTGTATTTACACAACAAAAATAAAATTGTGGTTTTTTTGCTAATAAAGTGTTGCATTTTTCTTATTGCTGCGTTAAGGTTTGCATGTCTGCTGACAACTTAAACATCACTGTCTTAGATTTTAAAACGAATTTACAAAATACAAATACCTCTAAAAGCATAGCGTTAGATTTTGGAATAGAGGCTATTTTAAAAGGCTTAATACGGAGACTTTTTCATGAATCATAAGGTACTTGCTATCGCTGTTGCTGCTGCATTGACTGCCCCAATGGCAGCTCAAGCGGACATCAAATTTTCTGGTGCTATCCAAGCAGAGATTGCTAGCACAGAACTAGGCGACAGTGGCGAGCGTAAAACACTCACATCTGACGTTTTAGGTACTAGCCAAAAAAATGGTGGACCTAACCATATTAAATTCCGTTTTGATGAAAAATTAGGTAACGGTTTAAGTGCATACGGTCAATACCGTTCAACTTTCCACACTTTCAGAGGCTCTAGTGTTGGTACACAAGAAATCTTTGTTGGTTTAAAAGGTGCTAACGTACACGGTCAATTCGGTCGTATGACTGGTGCATACAAAAAACGTTTAGGTCAATTAGACCCATTCGCAGCAACTGCCTTACAAGCTCGTGGCTTAGGTGGTGGTATGACTGGTAGTGGTGGTGATTCTGTCAAAGGTAACTTTGGTCACAACAGCTACATCAACAATGCAATGGAATTAGGTTTAAACTACGGTGGTTTCTCCTTAATTTTACAAGGTGCTTTTGACGACAACGATGATAACGGTGAAGATAACGCTGGATTATTCGAAGTACGTTACGCAGCATCTAACTGGAGTGTGTTTGTAGCAGGTGCTTACAATGACTTTGGTGATGTAACTGATAGCGTAACAAACGTTGTAACAAACGATGACGACAACGATGATAACGGTAGTAACCTTAAAGCTGGTGGTACTGTTAAATTTGGTGGTTTAAGTATTGCAGCTCAATACGAAAAAGCTGACTTAGGTACTTTTGATGGTAGCCAAGATGCTGAATACATCTTTGGTTCTGCTCAATACCGCATTAACAATGTATCTTTAGGCGCATGGGTTGGTGGTTACTCTTCAGATGTTGAAAATGAAGATGCTTTAAGTTTCGCTGTTGGTGCTAAATACCACTTCAGTAAACGTACCATGTTATACGCAGGTTACCGTGATACTGATAGTGACAACAACTCTCGTGATGACAACACGTTCACACTTGGTTTACGTCACAGCTTCTAATTGTGTGCTAGTGTAGAACTAGCTTAAAATAACACAATGCAAAAAACCCAGTTGGTGTATGCCACTGGGTTTTTTGTTGCCTAATTTTCTTCAATTTATTCAAATACCTGAATAATACCACCCCTATTTTCTTCTATTCCCCCCCTTCTTAACTTTATTTTATAGGACATTATTTTTAATCTAGTTATAAGCACTAAAAATACTATACTAGATTAAAAATAGTGCGCTATTTTTCCTTATGACAGTGCTTTATTAAAATTTATAAATCCCATCTAAACTAAAAATCATATTTTTTACTCATTGAGTTTATGCAATAGAAAAACAGCTTGTTTAACTCAGAGCTTATTATTTTATATGTTGTTGTGACCTTGGTTACTCCACAGCAAAAATTATTACTAACGGGGGTATTTTCCCCATTAAGGGGAGTTAAACTATTTAAAAACTGCACCATACCGTAAAGCACAGTGTTACATTTTGAAGTAGAGGCTATTTTTATTAAGCTAAATACGGAGAATATTTTATGAATCATACATTAGCTACAATGGTTGCTATTACATTCCTCACGCCTTTAGTAGTACAAGCCGATGTTAAATTTTCTGGGGCAGTTCAGGCAGAGATTGCGAGTGTAAAACAGGGCGATAATAATGAACGTAAAACCGTCACTTCTGATGTATTAGGGACAAGTCATCTAAATGGAGGGCCTAATAATATTAAATTTCGTTTTAATGAAAAACTAGGCAATGGCTTAAGTGTATACGGACAATACCGAACAATATTCAACACCTTTACAGGTTCTAAGGTTGGGCAGTCAGAAACTTTTATAGGCTTAAAAGGATCACATGTTCATGCCCAATTTGGACGTATATCAGGAGCATACAAAATACGTTTAGGAAAATTAGATCCCTTTGTGGGAACTGCTTTACAGGCACGTGGTTTAGGAGGAGGGATGACAGGTAACCGTATGGGAGGGGGAGAAAGAGCCATTAAAGGGGAGTTTGGTCATAGCAGTCAAGTCAGTAATGCATTGGAATTAGGAGTAAAATATAACGGCTTATCATTTCTCTTGCAAGGTGCTTTTGATGATGATGATGACAATGGTGAAGGTAATGCAGGCTTATTTGAAGTGCGCTATGCAACAACTAACTGGAGTCTTTTTGTAGCAGGGGCTTACAATGATTTTGGGGATATTACTGAAAGCATGACGAATGGTAATAATGATGATGATAAAGGTAGTAATCTGAAAATAGGGGGAACAGCTAAATTTGCTGGCTTAGAAATCGCGGCACAATATGAAAAAGCAGATTTAGGGACATTTGATGGTAGTCAAGGGGCTGAATATATATTTGCTTCTGCCCTATACCGTATCAATAATGTATCCTTAGGTACATGGGTAGGGGGCTACGCTTCTGATGTAGAAAATGAAGACGCACTTAGTTTTGTTGTGGGAACTAAATACCATTTTAGTAAACGCACTACATTATATGCAGGCTACCGTGATACTGATAGTGATAACAATGTGCGTGATGAAGATGTCTTCACACTGGGTTTACGCCATAATTTTTAGTACTAGATCAATAAAATATGCTTAAAATAAGCACTCTAAAAAACCCAGTAATATACAATACTGGGTTTTTTATTGCCTACAAATTCTCTTTTTAGCTTAATACAGCGGTATAAATTGTTTATTAAAATTTGCCTAAAAGAAAAGAGAGGGTGTGATAATATAATAAAAATAACATTATATTTTTTTCTTTATTTTTATTAGAATAAATCAGCATATATGATGTTATATCACCATATAATTATATCTTTTCATTAATTTTTATTTAGTAATAGGGTAAATTGTGATTAATTCTACAGGCTTACAAAAAGATGTGATTTTGCTTGTTGATGATGTCATTACAAATTCTAGTATTTTATTTGATTTTTTAACAGAAGCTGGCTTTTCTGTACTGGTTGCACAAGACGGGGTGCGTGCTATACAAAAAGCAGAACGTGCCCAACCTGATCTGATTTTATTAGATGTCATGATGCCAAATATGAATGGCTTTGATGTGTGTAAACACCTTAAATCACAAGCCTTAACAGAAGAAATTCCAATCATTTTTATGACTGCATTATCAAGCACGGAAGATAAATTAAAAGGGTTTGAGGTCGGGGCTGCAGATTATATTACTAAGCCTATTCAGTATGAAGAAGTCTTAGCAAGGGTAAATGCACACCTTAATATTCGTCGTTTACAGCGTCAATTAAAATCACGCACGATAGAGTTAGAACAACAATATTTAACCAGTGAACAAGAGCGTAAGGCAGCTGAAGCAGCAAGTTGTGCCAAAACAGCTTTTCTTACTAATATGAATCATGAGTTACGCACACCATTAAATGCAATTTTAGGCTATGGGGATATTTTACGAGAAATTGCATTAAAACAAGAGTGCTCGGATGTACTATCTAATGTTGAACGTATTATTTCTTCTGCAGATCAACTCTTAGATATTATCAGTGATGTCTTGGCATTGTCTAAAGTTGAAGCAGATAAAATGGAACTTAATTATAGTTATTTTTCCATTGAAATATTGATTGATACCATCACAACAATGGTTCAACCTGCTTTAAAAAAGAATAATAATAAATTATTTATTAACAATAATATCACTATTTCCTGCTTATACTCTGATCAATTAAAAGTACAAAAAGTGTTACAAAATATAATGAGTAATGCGGTAAAGTTTACACATAATGGTAGTATCACATTAGATGTATATGTAATTGAGCAATGGCTATATTTTAAATTAACGGATACAGGAATAGGTATTACTAGGGCACAATTAGAAAATATTTTTCTTCCGTTTTATCAGTCAGATAATTCTATCACACGTCAATATGGTGGCACAGGTTTAGGACTGACACTTTCCAAGCATTTTTGTATGATGTTAGAAGGGGATATTTATATTGAAAGCTGTTTACATGAAGGCAGCATCGTGACTGTGCGTTTCCCAATTCAAACCCCATAGCTTATTGCAAATAATGGAGAATTTTTTCTTGTTCAAAAATAGTATTAACTTGTTCAAATTGATCCACATGTAAAATACTGACCGATAAATCTGATGCATAATAAAGACTGTATTTATCAATAATTCCTTCTGATATCAATAAATTAAAATCATATTGCGTATGTGTTAATGGTACTGATTTAACCCAAATCACACATGTTATTCCCAATTTTTTTGCCAACCATAAAGCTAAACTATCTGATGTCATCTCCCATGAGCAGGGAATTGTTTTATCTTTAACCACCATTTGATAAGGCAACCAAATAGGGATTTCACCTTGTTGTACACTATATTGTATTGCATCTTCTGTTGCAGCCAATTGATAGTGAGGAGCAATACCTTTTAATAAATGTGCAAATTGTTCCATCGCTAACAATGCCATATGATGAGCTGAGTTGTCATTGAGTTGCCAATGGTTAGCAGCATCACGTACTTGATCCGCAAATTTTCCCCCACCGCAAACAATCACCACTTTTCCTCTTCCATGCTGATAGAGCTGGTTTAACCATTTTAATAAAAGTGGGTTATAACTTAAACTTCCGCCTAATTTTACAATCCAAAGTGGCTTAGTGTCAGACATAGATAAGCAGTTTTATTGTGTATTGATGTATAAATTGATAAAAATTATAAATTATGATGCACTTTGTTTAGTATGAATAGTTAGCAAGGAAAGAGAGAAGGCTTATACTAATAAAATTATACATAGTTGTTTAAACGCATGTGTCACAAAAACAGCTAAGTAATTATTTTAATTAAACAAAAAATAATATTTATAATCGTCTATTATTAATAATAAAATACCTGTAATCACTCAGGAGACAATGGTATGCAACTAGGTAAGTTTTTTATTATGGTATGGCTGATTAGCTATGCCAGTTTTGTTCATGCGTGGAATATTCGTCTTGATGTTGATGAGACGAAAACCATGCAGGTTTATTTAACCCATACGAAAAGCATTACAGATGCCGATGTATATTTAACATGGGTGGATTTAGATGCTACAACAAATCGTTTTTATTCATGGGATGCAGCAGAAAAGAGCTGGTTAAACCAACTTTCTCCTATGAGTCAGTTAACAGAGCTACCTGCTGTTGAGAATTATACTATACCTCATATTGAAAATAGCTGCCCTGATACACACCGCTGTTATCTTGCTTTTGTTGCAGTGGAGAAAAATAAAGCACCGCTTAATCCCACATATTGGCAACATAGCAATTTATTACCTCTTTCTTTAGCTGCGGCTCAGCATCGTTTATACGGTCAAAGCGTATTTATCGCTCCTGATTATGTGAACCGCAATCCCTCTTCCCCTCCTGCCCCTACAGCAGATAAAGCAGCTGAAGAAGGAGCTAATCTTGATTCTGCTGATGATGGTGATACCTCAACAGGTAATACAACAGAAAAACCTGATATTTTTAAATTAGTTGGTAATAAAATCTATTATGCAAATGGGCAGGCAGAACGCTTTCAAGTAATTGATGTCAGTAATGTCACTGCCCCACAGTTAATGAGCAGCCTCAGCTTAACAGGCAGCCCCCGCGAATTGTATATTATTAATGATATGATTGTATTAGTACAAACAATATACGATCAAAAAACCTATCAAAATAGTGCACTTGTACAAACTTTGACTCAAAGTGAACAAGGGCAATTAACCATTGTTCATGAAACACATTTAACAGGTACATTAAAAGAATCTCGCCGTCGTAATAATACTTTTTACTTTATTACCGAAAGCTATCAATCAGGTTCAAAACTTACTATTCATGCATTGGATTTAGATGCTCAAGGTGTATTAACAGCTAATACTGAGCATACAATGACAGGTTATAGTCCTGTGATCAGTATTTTTTCAGATTACCTTGTTATTGCTAATCGCCAAGCTGAAAACTATCAATTTAGTGAGATTAATGTATTTGCTTTACATGATAGTAACAGTGCTTTACGCGCCTTACCTATTTTACAAGTAGAGGGAACAATTCCTTCTGAATTTCACCTTGATGTACGCAATGATCAATTACGTTTTGTTTACGGTTCATCATGGCGTAATCGTGAAGCAGGTAGCAGCCTAGCCATTTATGACCTGACAACAGAAAAACCCAGTTTACTTGGAAAAGTCGATAATATTGCCCCCAATGAGGCATTATTTGCTACCCGTTTTTCTAAAGAACGTGCCTTTGTGGTGACCTATGAACGCACTGATCCATTATGGGTGATTGATTTACGAGATCCCACTCAGCCTACTATCCAAGGTGAATTACACGTCCCAGGGTGGTCAGAAAAACTCTTTTTTAATGAGGATCGTTTATTTGCTGTAGGGATTCACGATCAACCTGAAGCAGATGAGAAACAGGAACGTGTACGACGGGTTGCTATGAGTTTATTTGATGTCTCAGATCCAACCAGTCCCGCCTTATTTAGTCGTTTTATTCCTTTATTAGATCAAAAAGTTCGTTATAGTTATTCCCCTGCTTTAGAGGATGAACGTGCCTTATTATTAGAATGGGATAATGCTTTTGCAGCCTTGCCCATTAGCTCATGGGAAACTGAGGCAGGTAATCATTTGCAATTAGTATCATTAGCTAATGACACCTTAACAGACCTAGGAAGGATTGATACTTCTTTATCATTATTACGTAGTACACGCTTGGATAATACCCATTTAGCTGCCTTAGCGGATCAAGCTTTGTTAACTATTGATACTGCAACGCAACCCCCTAGTATTGCGGCACAGCTAGAATTAGCACGTAGTATTAATTGGATACATTATGATAAAGATTTTATTTGGGCAGCAGCGCGTGGTACACAAGGTTTTTATCGTTTTTATCAATTCTCACCTGATAATTTAGCAGAACCTGTAAAAACGTGGAATTTAGCCCAAGGTGTTCACAGTATTGAGTCGTCATCTAGTCATGTTGTCTTTTATAAAACCAATCCCCTCACAATCCAAAGCTTAGATTTAAGCACAGGTATATTGTCTGCTAATACGCCATTAACGTCTATTATTGAGGCAGCAGAAGATAAAAATTTGATAGAACCTACATGGTATAACCGTAGTCAGCCTATTGTGCATCAAGGACGTTTATATATTGCAGAACAACGTCCTTTACAGCAAGAATTAAGTACTGCCTATACAGCTATGTTAGGGGAACAAGATGAAAAAGCTTTTTATAATGCACAGCATTGGATATTAAAAGTTTGGGATATTCAAACACATGCATTACTGAGTGAATATTCTATTGCAGGCATGCCTGTTGGTTTTACTGAATCAGGGGAATTGATTACGCGTCAGAACAGTGATAAAGGAACATTACAATTTCATGTATCACAGTTGAATCCTGATAGTACACAGTTGCTACATACACAAACATTAAAAGAGTGCCCAAGTTATGCAGCAACAATACGCAGTGAAACCCATTTATTTGTTACCTGCCAACAAGCTTATTATTATCCAGAGCCTAAAGTATATGAAGAAGAGGAAGGTGTAAGTGATTCTATCGCTCCCCCTCCTTATGATGCTGGGCAAACAACACTGTATCAATTGGCATTAACAACAAGTTTACCAATGACACAGCAATGGGAGCTAAAAAATTCTCAAAATGTATTAGCGATTACAGCTGATACTGCATTAATTAGTGAAAATCAGTATTATATGTACGATGATGTCGCAATTGATGTAGATATGCCAATGCAACGGACTTCTTTACCTTATTATGAGGGCTATTCAAGTTGTGGTGTGTACCGACTCACCTCAGAAAAAAGCCCTGATTTATTGAAAGAAGTAAATAGTTGTTATGGTACAGATAGCATGGCACTCTCTTCCAATCAACTATGGCAAGCAGAAGGATTTAAAGGAATCAGTACGCTAACATGGTAGTTTGTAGGTTGGTGCTGATAAAGGCAGCCCAATATTAACCACAATAATTGAAATAAATGATGATAAAAATAGGGGAGAAATCCCCTATTTTTATATTATATTTACACTGCATGAAGATCTAAATACCAAAAGCCATCACGATAAAAAGGTTGTCCCCTTAAAATTTGCAATGGATCAGCAAAAATAGGCCCATCAAACACAATCGTATGATATTCACCTTGAGCATTATTAAGATTCAACCCTTCATACTGTAATTCTGCAATAGAATGCTTATTTAACACTTGCCCTAAAAAACGTTTGCCCACTTTTTCTTCTGAAACACTCATAATAATAGCTTGAAACCCAGCATTTAATAACTCCTCCAAAGCCGTCATTTTTTCTGTATTCCACAAAGGAAAATAGGTATTAAACCCAACCGTATCACAAACTTTTAATTCCCATTGTGCCCGCTGTTGTGATGCAGTATCACCTAATACAAGCGTTTCAACACCATGCGCTTTAATATCATCTAATGTTTCAGTAAATGCCTCCACATAATTATTTAAATGTGCTTGTTTTGTTAACAATGGAATATTGAGTGATAATGCCTGTGCTTGCAAAATACTCCGCCCAATACCATGTGTATGCGCCATTAAGCCACGTTCATCTAACATGGTAAATAAGAATTGAGGATGTGCTCCTGCACAAATAGCATGGTACAAAGCTAAACAGGATTCTTTGCCCCCACTCCAAGAACAGACAAAAGCTGTTCCCATTTTTGGTATGAAATTATTAATGCGACACCCCCAGTTTTTAATCGTTAAAATTTATGTTTAAATTTTTATGACTCATAACATCTAAAGCAGATGTCCCACCACGCTGCTAAAAGGATTAACATATTTTTATTTAATTAAGTGTATAAAACATCAATAAGAATAGAAAGGTAAGCATGTGTAATTATTTTATTTCCTTTTTTTATTGTACTTAAAACACGATGATGTAAGAAAAGTATATTTAAAAACTTGACCTATATGTTACATATAGGTTGTATAGTTAAGACTAAGAAAAGAGGAGTCTGTGATGTTAGTAAAAGAGTTAGCTGAACAAAGTAATGTTGCCCCTCATATTATTCGTTATTACAGTCGTTTAGGCTTATTACAGCCACAACGTCATGCAGAAAATGATTATCAAATTTTCACTACAAGTGATGTAAAACGTGTGTTATTTATACGTAAAGCAAAAACCTTGGGATTTTCATTAAAAGAAATTACCCAGTTTTTAAATGATGCTGAGGAAGGGCAAACACCTTGCCCCGCTGTACGTCAATTAATTAGCCAACGTATTCATGAAACACAGCAAAAGATTACAGAACTGCAACAGCTTTTAAATACAATGGAGCAGGCTTTAGTGCATTGGGAAGATTTGCCTGATGGCGTACCCAGTGAAACGTCCGTGTGCCCATTGATTGAATCATTTGATTTTTGTCCAACAGAAAAGGAATAAAGTAATGAAATATGAAATATTAGTTGAGAATATTAAATGTGGTGGCTGTGCGAATACAATTAAAACCAAGTTAGAAGCCTTAGCTGATGTGAATGAGGCACAGGTTGATGTAGAAAATGGCAGTGTGACCATTGATACAAATGATAGTGATAGCCGTGATGCATTAGTGGCAAAATTACTTGAATTAGGCTATCCAGAGCAGGATAGTGTGGAAGGTTTAAGTTCAGTTAAAGCAAAAGCCAAATCTTTTGTTAGTTGTGCGATTGGACGTTTAGATAAATAAGGAATTGCTTTCATTCCTTACATGTTTACATTGGAATACCTGTATCCTTAAATTATTTCCATTTATTTAACATAGTGGCAATAACGCAGCGTATTCCACCCCCTCGATATAAAATCCCACCACTGTATTACCAAAAAATAAAAGACCTCTTTCTATCGCTTTCTTGATTTACGATATAGTGTGCACATGAACTAAAACGGTACACTATACTTTTAGTGTACGTTTAGTAAGTCATACATTAAAGCAGGAATAAAAATTGCTTAACTTCATACATAATAAAAAGCAATGATTGTTTTTTTATCTATGATATTATGCAAGTAGGCTATCTTAATAGTAGATATATCTTAGTTTTTAATGATTTGCTTATATTTTTACTTATCTCTATTTATTTACCCATTTTATATTAATAATAATGAGTTGTCGTATAGGATCATCTCACCTATTTTTACGACAAAACCACTCAAAAATAGGAGTTTACTTATGCACCAAGGCATATATTTTCGTTGGTTTCTTCATTTTTTAAGCGGTTTATTGCTTATCAGTACCCAAGCTGTGTATGCAGGGGGTAGCTATGCATCTCCGCATCATGTTTCTGCAGAAACATGTGGTGCCTGTCATAAAGATATTTATTCCCAATGGAAAACCTCCATGCATGCCCAAAGTTCACCTTTAAAAAATCCTGTACATGGGAATGTGTATAAAAAAATGGTGGGAAAACCTTTAGAAGAAAACTTAAAACTAAAGGATGAATATCCTGTTTGCTTACAATGCCATGCACCGAATGCAGCCAAAGATAAAAAAACAAAACTTGATGAGCAAAATTATGCAGAAGGAGTGAACTGTGTTGTTTGTCATACGCTGAAAAAATTCAAAGGTTTAAATGATGAAAAAGGTAAACCTTTATTTGGTTTAGAAGCCTATGAGATGTCTGCCACCCATTTACAAGGTCCTTCTGGGCGTTACTTATCACCTGAAGCCAATGCGTTCCACCCTTTCCCAATGGAACCGAATCAAGGTATGTTACGCACAAGTCGTGTCTGTATGGGCTGTCATGGACAATACACAAATTCAGAAAATGTACCAATGTGTCAAACAGGGGTAGAGTATGCGAAAAATGCACCTGTTACCTGTCAATCCTGTCATATGCCTAAAATCAATGGTACAACACTGCATAACTTCCTTGGTGGACACAGTGAAAGCATGGTAAAACGTGCAATGGTGGTGACTTTAACCGCAGAGCCAACTAAAACAAAAATTCGTACTGTGGTACGTTTACAGAATATGTTGCCACATAACTTCCCTACAGGGATTCCATTACGTTATGCCTACATGAAACTGACCGCTTATGATAAAACAGATAATTTAGTTTGGGGTAATTTTAAAACTTTCCCACCTAATCGTATGGATGATCCTGATGCGATGTTTGTGTATCGTGTAGGCGATGAAAATGGTAAAGAGGTTGATTTGCCTTTTGAAGGTAAAAAAATATTAAGCAATAATCGTTTTATTCCTAACGAAGTGCGTGAACTTGAATATGAATTACCACTGGAAAATATTGCAATCATTCGTGCGGAGTTAATTTTCCACTTATTACCTGCAAGCTTTATTGAAAAGTTTGATGATGGTAATTTAACAGGTGACTTAACCAGCCCTGTTGTGGCAGGAATTGCAGAAATTAAAATGCAATAATGAATGCACTGCTAGATTAAATTTACTTTAACACAATAAAAAAGGCATGTTTCTGGTTTAGAAACGTGCCTTTTTTATTGGCAAGATATAGAGAGAAACTAATTCCCTCGTTCTCGCGTGCCCTTACGCGGGAATGCCCTCCCTGACGCGTTGCGTCATCTAAGCTACCAAGGTGTAAGCTCAGAGGGGAGGATGCGGAGCATCCAAGGCTGCATTACAACGCGGAGCGTTGTAACGAGGAAGGTGACGTCTCCTTATGCCAGTCATGGGGAAACTGTGGGCGTATTGGGGATTGTAGGTCCTACACGTATGCCTTATGAAAATGTGATTCCTGTGGTAGATTTGACAGCGCGTTTATTGGGTGCTGCGTTGGCAAAATAGAATTATTAAAGTGAAAGTAATGAATAAAAAAGGGGATATAGTGATATGTCCCCTTTTTTTATACATAAAATAGCATTATTATTAATAGAGTTACCCAGTTATATTATGATGGAGTTTTAATATATGGATTATTTAATAAAGGGACTTTTTACATTAATTGGTCTAATAATAGCGGTTTTATTATTGAATATAGTTTGTAATAGTTTTTACCTTTTTCCATTTATTAAAATTGAATATCTTCGCCTCTTGCCTGGGATATTAATTGGTTGTGGTGTTGTAATTGCGATCTTAAATTTTATGCGTGAAAAGCAGTATAAAAGAGATGAAATACACCTTGAAATTATCAAAGATTCACTAAATAAATTCTTTGAACATTTAGAGAATTTAAACAATAATCGTATTATTTGGATTCATGCTGCACGATTAATTATTCAAGTAGATAATTTAATAGAAAAAATTGAAAACCCTGAGATAAAAGAATCGAGTAAATTATTAAGAGAAGAAGTTAGAATTAAATTACGTTTAAAACTTTCTTTGCCTATGAATAATGAAGGAAACAATACACTTGGTAGAAAATCTCTTCCTCTAGCATTTTTTTATGGCTTACATAACTGGACAGAAAAAGCAGAATGGAGTTATGTAGAGTGTTTTAAAAAAGCTCAACGAGTCAGTGATGATAGTAGTAAAGCTCCTACATATAGTACAATGCTAGACCCCTTCTCTGTTATTAGTATATATAATTTTTTAAAACTTCCTGAAAACTACTTCAAAGTATTTGATGAGGTAGAAAAATTAGGAGATGATTACAAAATAGGAATAGGCTCAGGTGCAAAAAACTATATTGACAGTTATCCAAAAATAGAAAATAAAAAAGTACCTAATAAGAAATGGTGGAATAGAGTATTTAGTTAAATAAAACCTGCAATATAAAAACACTCTTTTTTAATTCCATATTGTCTTATTAAAACGCTTATTGTATTGTATGCCTTAGTGATTATACCTTCCCTGCCACTCTCCCCTTGATGACATCACCGAACACGGCTGTTTACCAAAACAGATCCGCCTTACTTAATGATGAAAATAAAATTGGAGTGATAATGGCATTACCTGCTTATGTAAAAATGGTAGAGGTTGGCGCACGTGATGGCTTACAAAATGAAGCCACACCTGTTCCCGCAGACGTTAAAATTCAACTTATCAATCAACTCAGTGATACTGGGCTGCCTGTTATTGAAGCCACTAGCTTTGTTTCCCCTAAATGGGTGCCACAAATGGGCGATAATGCTGAAGTCATGGCAGGCATCCAGCGACGTGATGGTGTATGTTACCCTGTGCTTACCCCCAATATGCGCGGCTTTGAAAGTGCCCTCGCTGCCAATGTAGAAGAGGTGGCTGTATTTGGTGCCGCTTCCGAAAGCTTTTCCCAAAAAAATATTAATTGCTCCATTGATGAAAGCTTGGCGCGTTTTGAACCTGTTTGTAATGCAGCCCAAGAAAATAATATTCGTGTCCGTGGCTACGTCTCCTGTGTCCTTGGTTGCCCTTATGAAGGTGATATTACCCCTGAAGCCGTCGCACGCGTGGCTGCACGCCTAATTGAAATGGGCTGTTATGAAATTTCCCTAGGCGATACCATTGGCGTAGGCACACCTGAAAAAGCCCGCGCCATGATTCAAGCAGTCGCAGCAGTTGTACCTGTGGAAAAATTAGCGGTACATTTTCATGATACTTACGGGCAGGCCTTAGCCAATTTATACGCCGCTTTAACTGAAGGAATCGCCGTAATCGATAGCTCTGTGGCAGGTTTAGGCGGTTGCCCTTATGCTAAAGGTGCATCAGGCAACGTTGCCAGTGAAGATGTGCTCTATATGCTCAATGGCTTAGGTATTAAAACAGGCGTAGACTTGGATAAACTGATCCAAGCAGGACAATATATCAGTGATTTCTTACAACGCCCTTCAGGCTCTAAAGTGGCTCGCGCCTGCACTGCTTAACTGCATCATTGAGATAAAAATCTATGTCCGCTCCTGCTCCCACTGATCCACTGGCTCACCATCGCCCTTTAAGCCCCGATGAACGCCGCCATGCCTTGCATTGGCTAGGTTCATTTGTTAAACCACACCGTTATTCAGTGGTAGGTTTATTAGTTTTGTCTCTGCTGGCAACGTCACTGACACTGTTTCAACCGTGGTTAACAAAACGTTTAATTGATGATGGCTTGTTAGCGAAAAACATGGATAGTTTAGTGGAAACCATTATTGTGATGGTGATCGTGGGCGTAGGCGCAACGCTGTTATCCGGGGTAAATCGCTTATGGCACACGCATTTATCAGGGCGGGTTTTATTTTCATTACGTACTAATGTCTATCAACACTTACAAAAGTTATCCCCTGCCTTTTATGCCCGTGTACGCACAGGCGATATTTTATCGCGCCTTGATGGCGATGTAGCACAGATTCAACGCTTTGCTATTGATAGCGTGTTTATGGCAGCCAGTGGCGTAATCGGTTTAATCGGTGCCTTAGCAATCATGATATTTCTAAGCTGGCAATTATCTTTATTAATGGCAATATTGGTACCGATTGAATTTGCCTATTTACGCTGGATGCGCCCCCGAGTAGAAAAACACACTCGTGCAGTACGGGAACGTGCAGCAGATTTATCTAATTTTATTGTCGAAAGTTTAAGTGTTTTAAAATTTATTCAAACTGTGGCAAAAGAGGGACAGGAAGTACAAAGATTACGAGGCTTGAATAAACGTTATTTAGATACTTTATTAGCCCAACAAACTGTAGAGTTTGCGACCTCAGCAGTCCCCAGTTTACTCACTGCTTTTACACGTATCGGCGTATTATTAATTGGGGGGATGTGGGTGATTCAAGGTGAATTAGCATTGGGATCACTGATTGCTTTTTCTACTTACATCAGTATGGCATTGTCTCCTTTACAAAGCCTATTAGGTTTGTATATGGCATTTCAGCGGATGCAAGTTAGTTTACAACGGGTTTGCCAACTCACGGCTATCACACCTGATGTAGTCAATGATGAAAACGCGCCCTCACTTGCAGTCCCTAAAAAAGAAATTTGCTTTCATTCTATAGATTTTTGTTATCCGAATACAAAAGAACTGATTTTTCAACAAGCCACTGTCACCATTCCTATAGGTTCAAAAGTAGGTATCTATGGCACCTCAGGACAAGGTAAAAGTACTTTTACCGATTTACTATTACGCCATTATGATCCCACAGCAGGGCAAATTTTAATTGATGGCATTGATATCACCACCGTAAACCGTGATTCATTACGCCAACAGTATGCAATTGTCAGCCAAGAAATCAGCCTATTTCGTGCGAGTGTGTATGATAATTTACGTTATGTAGCCCCTAATGCCTCTGAAGAAGAACTAGAGCAAGCCTTACAACATGCACAATTAGATGATTGGGTAAAAAGCTTGCCCGAGCAGGGGAATACATTTATTGGTGAACGTGGTTTACGTTTATCAGGCGGGCAAAAACAACGCCTTGCTTTAGCACGCGCCTTTTTACAACAGGCACAGATTTTAATTTTAGATGAAGCCACTGCGGCAGTCGATGCAGAAACAGAACAAGCGATTATTCAGTGTGTGGATCAGTATTTTAAGCACTGTACCCGTCTAATTATCAGCCATACCGCCACCCCATTGACAGGTGCGGATATGTATTTACAAATTGCTAATGGGAAAATGACAGTCAGCAAAGAAGGTATACAAATAAAGCCTAAATCAAAATAGATCAAAAATAGCCTACTACAATAAAAAAATAGACTATCTCTTTTTATAAACTTACCTTAAAGAGAGATAATTATACTAAAATATAGCTACTTTTTTAGCTCTTATTTTTAATAAGTAGGCATTACATCATGATTATGCAAAAAAATTATATAAACTACTCTTTTTTATGCATCCTGTTGAGTTGTCATTTTAGTTACATTCCTAACAGTTATGCCGAAGAGGGTTTACAACGTTTGTTTACCACGCGTGAACAGCGGCAAAAATTGGACAGCCTCCGCTTTATCCCCAATTTACATACCAATGAAATAGATTCTTCTCCCACTTCATTGCCTAAACTACCAACAAAAATAAAATTTAATGGCTTAATTAAACGCAGTGATGGTAAATCAATTGTCTGGGTAAATGGTCGTAAACATTTATTTAGACAAGGGTTTGTCGTACACCTAGATAAATTAGATGCCTTACAACTTCCTATTACCCTCTCTCATCCAAACCAATTAATTAATATAAAACCGGGGCAAGTGATTAATACAAATAAGGGAAAGCTAGAAGAAGGCTATCATCAATAATAATGTAGCATATTATTTTATCTTTCTAAACAGCCTATATAATTGTTATTAATAGCTTAATTATCTATTTAGCATAAAAATATAGCTGGCTATACGCTATCAATATAACGTCCTTTCATGATTAAAACCACGATTTAATAGCTGTATTTTTATAAGTAGGCATTTAAATTGCATTCTGGGCATATTATGTATAAAAACCTTAGTTATCAATCAGGTGTCGCACTTATTGCGATCATGGTTTTTTTGGTCTTAATAGCTTTATCTGTCTTATTGTACAGGCTTAACCAGTATGACTTTTCACTGCAACGCCAGCTCCGTACCAGTGAATCACTTGCCCAAGCAAAAGATGCCTTACTTGGTTATGGCGCAAGCTATTATGACAAATACCAGTCTTATGGTTTTTTGCCTTGTCCTGATGTAGATAATCATTCCGCTTACCCTGAGGGTGCAGCACATGGGAATTGTGGCAGTAAAAATCTACCCTCATTAGGGCGGTTACCGTGGCGCACTCTAGGGCTTCCCCCTTTACGTGATGGGCACGGGGAATGTTTATGGTATGCGGTATCAGGGCGTTATAAAAACGCAACCAGAGCAACAACACGCAATACCATGTTAAATGAAAAACAAAAAGGGTTTTTTACCGTATACAGTCGTACAGGAACCAGTACAGCACAAGCACTCACTGCTGTAGATGATGTGGTCGCCGTTATTATTGCAGCGAATGCACGACATAGTGATCAAGATCGCTCTCCTGAAAGTACAGGTATTGAACAATGTGGTGGAAATTACACTGCTGAGGCTTATTTAGATGAAGATAGTCAAAGTGGTATTAAAAATTCAGATTTGATCGTGGCAGTTGATGCCACTAATGATTTTATTATTTCTAACTCTAATGATGGCATATTAAATGATCAGGTTTTATATATTACTCGTGAAGAACTATTTCGCTTAATTTATAAACGTACTGATTTTGCAGATAACATACGCTTATTATCACAATGTATATCAAATTATGTGACAAAAAATCCTCTTTTTCTCAATGATGGGGATTTTAGTAATGATGATAAACGTTTTCCATGGGCTGCCAGTGGTGCCTTAACAACAGAAGATAATGCTGCGTATGATGATCAAAGTAATACTTTAATTGGACGTTTACCACATTCTGTATTACACAGCAATATCCATACTAATAACCCAGAAAATAATTTATTAGTAAATTGTGTACACCCTGAAGCTTTTACATTGTGGCAACATTGGAAAAATACTTTAACTTATGAAATTTCTTCTGCTTATCGCCCTAATAACCATACTATTCCAACACCAATATGCGATAATACAGATGGTAATATCAATACAAACTGTATAGAAATAAATGGTGGATACTATGCTGCCACAATCACCATGACACGTGATTTACCTCCTTTTTCAAGCATTCGATTTTGTATTGATGAAACACTACAGGTGAACCAATGTACATAACACACGATAACCATATTTATATCCAATATCATGAAAAAAGGGGGATACAATGCATAAGCAAACAGGCTTTACCTTAATAGAAATTGCCGTGGTTTTGGTTATTGTTGGTTTTTTGGTGGGAGGGTTATTAGGTCCTTTATCATTACAGGTTGAAGTACAGCGTATTAAAACCACTCAGCAGTTTTTAACAGAGGTTAAAGAAGAGTTGATTGGCTATGTACTGGCAAATCAGCGTTTACCTTGTCCTGCCAGTGCTGATAGTAATGGGGCAGAAGAATTCGTAGCAGGGGCAGGAAATAGCCTGAATGGAGGGCAATGTAGCCGTAGCTATGGCTTTTTGCCTGCACAAACATTAGGTATATCAGGATTATTAAATGAAGACGGCTTGCTTGTTGATATCTGGGGCAATCCTTATCGCTATAATATTTCTAACACTGCTGCAACCCCTACAGCACCCGTTGATTGCACAGGGATTAGTGAGCAATGGGCATTAACTACACGAGGAAAAATTGCTGAAATTAGCTCTGCTTGTTTAGAGTATGGATTTAAAATGTGTGCAGATGCAAGCTGTGGTCAATATCTTGCCACCCGTATTCCTGTGGTAATTTTTTCAATGGGTAAAAACTGGGCAATTCAAAGCCAAACAGAGTACCCAATGGAGTGGGAAAATATTGGGGGGAGCATGACTAGCAGTACAGGACGTAACTATTTTATTTCCAGTAATCAAAATTTTGTTTTTACCGCTTATAATGCTCAAGATACAACACAACGTTTTGATGATATAGTGGTATGGCTATCCCCTAATATTCTTTATAATAGAATGGTGACAGCGGGTATTTATCCCTAATATTTTTATTTTCTATCATTATAGGCAACATGGCACGTATTCTTCATATTAGTAAATATCACCCACCTTTTGCTGGTGGCATCGAAAGCTTTGTTGCAGATTTAATTCCTGCACAGATAAAACAAGGGCATACAGTTGCTGCAGTGGTGCATGATCATCAGCCAAGTATAAAAAAAATAGCTAAAAAAATTACAGCTGAAGAGGGTACTGCTGGTGAATTAATCTACCGTGTTCCCAGTTTTGGGCGTTTATTATATGCCCCTGTTGCCCCCCATTTTCCCTATTGGTTAAAAAAAATAATACAAGAATTTAAACCTGATAGCTTGCATATCCATGTCCCCAATACCTCTGCTTTTTGGTTATTTGCTTTGGCTTGTGCACGTGATTGCCAATGGGTTATACACTGGCATTCAGATGCAATTTCAACAATTGATAGTCGTTTATCTCTTGCTTATCGTATTTACCGCCCTTTTGAACAAGCTTTATTAAAAAGAGCTGATAAAGTTATTGTGACCTCTCCTCCTTATTTAGCATCGAGTGCTGCCTTAGCTTCATGGCATCATAAATCAGAAGTGATTGCTTTAGGCATTGATTCGCAACGTTTACCTGATCCCACAGAAACAGCCTTAACATGGGCACAACAACGTTGGCAAAAAAACAGTATTAAACTCTTAACCATTGGGCGTTTAACTTATTATAAAGGTCATGAAATATTAATTCGTGCCTTAGCCACCTGCCAAAATAAAAATATTGAGCTGTGTATTGTTGGAAAAGGGGAGCAGCAAGAGAGTCTACAACAACTCATTAATACATTAGGCCTACAACAACAAGTGAATTTACTGGGGTTTTGTGAAGCTGAACAGCTCACCGCTTTATTAGCTCACTGCAATTGTTTTTGCTTACCCTCATTAGAACGTACTGAAGCATTTGGGGTCGTATTAATGGAAGCCATGCGTTATGCAAAACCAGTGATTGCCAGTGATATAAAAGGCTCAGGGGTCACATGGGTGGTAACAAATAAGGTTACAGGTACACTTGTACCTCCACAGAATGTAAAAGCATTAGCCACTGCACTGGATGAACTTGCCCAACAACCTGAACGTTATCACGCCTATGGGCAAGCAGGTTATCAACGTTTTAAAGTAACCTTTGATATTGATAAAGTGGCAGAAACAATCAGCCCTTTATATCCTTAAACGTCCTAATAATTAAAAACGTACTACTGATTTTCCACCATGTTCTATCCAGCCATGAATCATTTTTTTAGTGGTAAAACCACTGGCACAGTGTCCTTGATGATCAATAGTAATTAAGCCACCTCGCCCTTTTACTTTTCGAGTTAAATAAGCAATACTGGCTTCAGTGGCTTGCTCTGCATTCATCCCTTTCATATAAATAAAATCAGCCACTGTTTTTGCAATCACAGTGCGCATAAATTCTTCTCCATAGCCTGTGGCAGAGACCGCACAGGTTTCATTATCAGCATAGACTCCTGCACCGACAATAGGCGAATCCCCCACACGTCCTATACGTTTATTGACAATCCCACCTGTTGATGTTGCAGCGGCAAGATTGCCTTGTAAATCATAGGCAATAGCACCAATCGTACCGTATTTTTGATCTTCACAGCCTTCCTCACTGTCATCATGATCTAGCATAATTTTATTATGAATACGGGCTTGTTCTAGCTGTTTAACACGATCAGGAGTAAAAAAATAATTTTGGGGAACACGTTGAATACCACAATGATCAGAGAAGCGCATTGCACCCTCTGCTATCAGCATCACATGTTCACTTTCGCTCATCACATAGCGGGCAAGTTGTATAGGATTTGCAATACCATCAACCACTGCTACGGCCCCTGCAGAGAGATCACGCCCATCCATGATCGCTGCATCCATTTCTACTTTTCCATTTTCATTTAACACGGAACCACAGCCCGCATTAAAAACAGGATCATCTTCTAATAAAGAAGCACAAGATTCGACTGCTTGTAATGCTGAGCCTCCCAGTGCTAATACTTGTCGTCCATACTCTAAGACACAACGAATACTTTCTAGATAACGTATTGCTACTTTGTCATCTTTTACATTATCTAATGCACCCGCTCCACCGTGAACCATGAGTGAATATTGCCCTGTTGGATTCATAAAAAACTTCTTAATATATAATAGTTAACACTGAATAGTAGGAGGATAACCTACCAAAAAATAAACATTACAAACGTGTCATTAACTCTGTTGTCACTGCTTGTTGATAAGCGTCTGAGCCTGCGAGTAAAAAAGTTAATTTACCCACTAAAATAGTGCCCCAGTTAATCATCACGACACCCTCTCCTGTATTTTTATTAAATTCAATGCCTTCTAAATCAATTTCTGCTAGAGAGCGATGTTTAGTAGAAACACTGATCGCGCTCCAGTTACGAATAGCTAATTTTTCTGCAATTAAGGTGGGATAAGATGCACCATTAAAACGTGGATTACATTCAATCGCAGGAAAGCGCAAACCACGGTCGGTTTGCATCACTGCCACATCAAATGCAAAAATCCCTTTCATCCCCTGATCTTTTAACCAATATGCCATTGGATCAACACTCTCCCACGGAGCATAGCGAGCAGGTACACGATTACCTTGGTGTACAAATCCATCTAAAATTTGTTCACTGGCAGTGAGGCGATATAGAGTATCCCCTACAATTTGATATTGAAGATTAAGAAAAATATCCGTGATGATTTCTTCTTGCAGTTGCAAAGGTGTGTCCTTATCAAACTGTGATAAGGCATAACGTAAGGCAGTTTTATCTTCACAACGATAAATACCCACCCCTGAAACTGAAATGGCGGCTTTTAAATAACAAGGGTAAGTAGCTGTGTCTATAATGGTATTATCTATATCTGCTGAACTTTCAAAACCTTGTGTTTTAGGAACATCGACACCCAATTGTTCTGCCAACTGCATAAAATTATTTTTAGAATTAATAAACTCAACCGTTTCCATATATTGGGAATCTCCCCAATACCGACATTCTTGTATTCCAAAATAAAAAACGGACGCATGGTATCCCACATGGGCACCAATATGATGTAAGTCTAGATCCCAAATAACCTGATGACTATGGCGTAAACCAATACGCTGGTAATGGGCAATAATGGCCTGCCATAAATATTTTAAATGGGGATGTAATTGAATGATATCCCACGGTTGTGAAATACCCAGTGCTCGCCCTGAATAAAGATGATTACCCACAACACCCTCAGCAGTGCAGTTCATGATGTCATGATTAATCACATGTTTAAATGGGAGGTAATCCTGTTTAATCGCAACTGACATGGCTCACTTCCTTTCCTTTTCTTATCCATAATTGAAATCTATTCCATAGATAGAACTAGGCAATTATTAGACCGTCTAAAAAAGTATATTTTTCAGGAAAAATGCACATAATCAGTGCTAAATGATGACAAATAGCATCTTTTTTGCACTAATTTTGTTCAGGATATTATCTATTTTATAAGAGAAAAGAGTGCTGCATCATCATTGTATAGATTGATGATTGGAAAAATAAAGAAAGCATGTGTTGCATACACAGCAAAAAGTGGTGAGATTTATCCCCACACCATAGGTTTGAACACCATTAAATAGAAAATAATCATGATGCTGATAAAAGCAGGCCAGCCTAGCAAAAACCAGATTTTCATATAACGATGTACTTGTGCTGGTAAAGGGGTATTGTTGAGAGCAGATTGTTCAGCAAGTTTTTGGATTTTAATTTGTAGCCACACCACAGGTAACCAACATAAACCTGCCACCACATATAAGGCTAATGTTAAGCTAATCCATAATGAACTCAATGAAAACCCTGCTAGATAAACCATCCAAATCCCTGTAGCGGGTTGAATAATCACCGTTGTTGAAGTAAATAACCAATCTGCCATCACTACATGACGACAAGTCATAGCAAAAGATTTGGCATCTCCATGTAAATAAGAACGAAACATATAATAAGCACTACCTAAACCTGTGCCAAATAATAACGTGGCACTTAATATATGAATCATTTTTAAGCTTAAATAGAGCATTTTAGGCGTCTCTCCATACCCCATAAACTGATCATTGCAACCAGAAGGGGAATATTTTTACTGATTGCCCCAAACGGATGTAACCATAATTCAGGCAAGTAAAAAGAGATGAGTATTGTGTAAGTCCCCACAATACTTAACTGTAAAAAAAGTAAAAGCGTGGGAGCAAAACGTTTTAATAGTGCGATACCAATAGCAAAATCTAAAGACGCAGCACTATATAAAGCAAAGGCTTGTAAATTGGGTTCATCAATCCCCACACGGCTAAGTAGTACATAACTTTCTTCTACTGGGTATAAAAAAGCAGAGACAATACCTGTAAACAGCCAGATAAAAGCAATACTTAAGCGTAAAAAAGGCGTGATAACTTGAACCCATGCCCCCCAATAATCACTATAATAACTGGGCTGCTGTTGTAATACTTGGGAAAAAGAACGTGGTGTATAACCACTCAGTTGACTGATTTTATTATTATTACTGGCTTGATAATGCTGCAACATATATAAGCTATCAGAATGAAATAGCATACTCGACCAATAATCTCCTATTTTGGCAATCAATTGCCAAATAAAGAGTGGAATGGTGAAAAAATGAGCCGTTTTACCTGTCAAATGCTGGCGTAGTTGGCTTAAAAACTGCCGCCATGTCACCGTTTCTCCCCCAACAATAGGTAAGCACTGGGTTTGTTGAGGATAATTTTCAATAATACCACATACACAGTGTACAAAATCCTCAATCGCAATCACTTGTACAGGCTGCTCACCTTGATTAATTAAAGGAATAAAAGGGGAAATAGCCAATTGATTAAATAAGGTTGCACTGCCTCCCCCCCGTCCATAAATTAAAGCAGGGTAGAGAATAACACTAGGAAGGGCTAATTTTTGTAATACCTGATCAGCAGCCCGTTTGCTGCGATGATAAGCCGTATGTGCTTCAGCTGTTTCTGCACCAAGCGCAGAGATTTGAATAATTTTTTTAACCCCTTGTTCAGCCGCAGCAGTAAATAAGGCACAAGGTGCATCTGTATGGAGTTGTTTAAATGATTGCTGGGTTGTTTCACGCATGAGACCCACAGCATTAATCACTAAATCAATATTTTTTAAACGCGATCGCCAGTCTTCTATTCTTGTATCATAACGATAATCACAAGCTATCCATTTCACATCAGGATAACGTTTTTGCCATGGCTCAGGGTGACGTACACAAGCTGTTATCTTATACCCTGCTTTAATGAATGCCATTAACAAATGCTGACCAATAAAACCGCTGGCACCCGTTAATAAAATATGCACAATGTTTCACTCATTACTCAAATTGAATACGTTGATTTTCTAGTTCAATACGTAAAAGCTGCAACTCTTTTTTCAATACTGGAATACAGTGCTCTAAATCTTTTGGAGAGGTGTGCTCATCTTTAGCAAGTTGCTCCGTATTTTTACATAACGCCACTACACGTTGTGCGCCAAGATTAGCACTTGCCCCTTTTAATTTATGGGCTGCATGATACAGCGCATGGGTATCATGTATCACAACAGCCTGCTCAAATTCTCCTTGATAATTAGGCACTTCTTTTAAAAATAAGTCAATTAACCATATCACACTACTATTTTGAGTTTCACGTGCCATATTTTCTAAAACCCTAGGGTTTAAGATAGAGAGATTTGATAAATCAGCAGTTTTCGTATCAAGTGTAGACATCGAGGGCGGTTGTTCCGTAGGCGATGAAGGTAAAGGTGGTAAGGAAGAAGATGAGTCACTTTTATTGCTATTAAGCCATTTTTCTAATGTATTTTTTAAAACTTGTTGCATCACAGGCTTGGTTAAATAATCATCCATACCTGCATCTAAACAATGCTTTTTATCCCCCTGCATAGCATTTGCTGTTAAGGCAATAATGGGTATAGCAGGGAGCTGGCCATGCTTTTCATATTCACGAATTTGCTGGCTTGCTTGAAAGCCATCTAACTCTGGCATATGACAATCCATTAATATGATGTCAAATTTTTGATCTTGATACATATTAACAGCTTGTTGCCCATTTTGAGCAATTTTTATAATACATCCTAATTGTTGTAATAAATTAACAGCAACCTCCTGATTAATAATATTATCTTCTGCTAATAATACAACTTTATTTTCCAATGTTTTTTCAGGGGAAGTCTTTATTTTAGGAGGCTGAATGATATCTGTCAAAGATGATTTTTTTAATGTATTAATGAGATGATGAAAAATATCATATTGACGTACAGGTTTTGTAATATAACCATCATTAAAATGCTGTAACTCATTATTTAATTTTGTATAGAGTGATACCAAAAATAAGATTATGCAACTATTTTTAGGCTGTTTCCAATGTTTGATAATCGTGTTTAATAAAGGATTTGATTCAGATTCATCATAATTAATGAGCAAAAAATCAGGGGGGGTAGGCTGTGTCATCAAAGCTATTTTTGCTTTATCACAATTAACATAATGTGTGATTTTCATATGCCATGTTTTTAATAATATAGTCAACGCAGCACAATGTACTGAATTATTATCAATGATAATGACATGCTTTTGATATAGTTTTTTGGCTGTAGGAAAGGGGCAATAAGGGTATACTTTTGGTTTTTTAAATGGTACTTCAAACCAAAAATGACTGCCTTTATCTATTTGGCTAGTGACATAAATTTCCCCTTTCATCATATGTACTAAACGTTTTGATATGACTAAACCTAAACCTGTCCCCCCATGATTTTGGATCTGCTCATTTTTTGCTTGATAAAAAGGCTGAAATAAATGATGTACATGTTTAGTATTAATCCCAATCCCAGTATCTTTGATGGAGCATAAAAAACGTATATTTTCTATATCTTCCATCATAATATGTACATGTAAACACACATAACCTTGGTGTGTAAATTTGACTGCATTACCTAATAAATTACTAAAAATTTGTCGTAAACGACTCGGATCGCCCATGATTTTAGGCGGTAGGTAAGAAGGAAGATCAACAATTAAATGAATCCCTTTTTGATGTGCAGACGCAGCAAATAATGCACTGACTTCCTCAACTACCCCTCGTATATCAAACTCACATTTTACTAAAGAGAGCTTGCCTGCTTCAATTTTAGAAAAATCTAAAATATCATTAATAATGTTTAATAAATTTTCACCTGATTGTTGAATCGTATCTGCATAGTGTTGTTGTAATTGATTTAAAGGGGTTTGGGTTAGTAACTGTGTCATACCAATCACACCATTCATTGGTGTACGAATTTCATGACTCATTGCCGCTAAAAATTCACTTTTTGATCGGTTGGCAGCTTCAGCTTGTTCTTTCGCATGGCGTAAAGCTTCTTCAGCATGTCGATGTTCAGTGATATCAATAGCTAAGCCAAGCAACCCCATTATTTGATTTTTATCATCACAAAGAGGGGTATACTGGATTTCAAAAATGGCATGGTTAATTTGAGCAATACTATTAAAAGCTTTACCTGTTAAAGCTTTTTGAATATCTTTATGTAAAAAATTTGAAATAATATTATCATGCTTAAAAATAGACTGCCCCACCAGCTCATCTTCTTTTAAATTAAAAAGAGCTAAACCTTGCCCACGTATTAAGGTAAAGACGCCTTGTTTATCTAAAGAAAATAAAATCACAGGTAAATTATTGACTACTTTTTTTAACCTGTTTTCACTTTGCTGCAAAGCTTCTTCTGCTTGCTTTCTACCTGTAATATCTCGCAAAGAAGTTAAGTAAACTTTTTCATTATCCCAAATACTTTCAGAAATTTGTAATTCCCCAATATGAGTATGCCCTTTATAATCAGCAAAGGTCATTTCAGCACTATGATGCTCTTTTATATTTGGGAGTTGAAATTTTTGTCCAATTAATTGACCAGAGGAGGCATAGTACATTTTTTCAGCAGCAGGATTAACGAATAAAATAACCCCTTCTTTGCTAACTATTAAAATAGCATCACGATTATTATCAATAATACTGCGAAATTTCTCCTCACTTTTTTGTAAAAAGTATTTCGCTTGATTGTGGGCTAAAGCTGCCCGAATATTATCCCCTACTACTTTTAACACAAAAATTTCATACTGTGACCATTCATGAGTTGTGTGACAATCCTCTAAGCCAATAACCCCCCAAAATTTCCCATTAAAATGAATAGGAACAATTAATAAAGCAACTTTTCCCTTTCTTTTAAAGTGGATAAACTCTTTTTGAAGAAATTGATTATTAATTTCAATAATTGGCTCATGATTGGATAGGCGTTTATACCATTTTGGTAATATATGCCATTGGTAGTCTTGCATAAAAAAGTTTTTATTATTATTAGGTTTTTTCCATACATAATGTCGTATTAAATGAGGATAACCATTACAATCTTTATCACTGTTTTCAAAAACATAAGCGTAATCAATATGAGTAATATCACCTAATATGGAAAGAGCAACCTCTATTGCCTTGCTATAATCGCTGATAGTTAATAAATTATGGGTAATTTGTGCTAAGCCCCGCAATAAGCGATCGCGCTCTAATAAACTATGTTCAACAGATTTGCGCTCACTAATATCTGTTGCCGTCCCTACAATACGATACATTTTATTTTTATCATCCCGCATGGCTGTACCATGAATTAATAACCAATGAACGCCTTGGTTTTTATCAATCAAACGGTATTCAACATTATAAAATTCACTACGCCCACATAAATAATCACGAAAATTAGCCCGTACGGCAGCTAAATCATTAGGATGAATATGATTTATATAATCTTTTAATTTTAGCTTTTCAGAATCATAACCTAATAATAAGGCTAAATTATGATCTAAATACACATTGCCTTCTTTAATATACCAATCCCATACTCCTGTTTTACCAACACTGACAGCAAGACGATAACGCTCTTGGCTTAAGCATAAACTTTCTTCCATAAATTTACGCTCAGTAATATCATAAGCAATTTCTAAACGAACAAGGCGTTTATTTATCCAACGAATAATACTGTCATGTACTAAATACCAGCGTTTATTTGTTTTATGTTGAAATTCCCATACATAGCTATCATGCTCTTCTTTAATGATATGGTTGATTAAACGGCTTTTCTGATCACAAAAACCACAAGGAGAACAATCAAAGCTATTTTCATTATGAGAAGCATTCATGGTTTGCCAGCACTGTTTTCCTACCATATCTCCAAATATCTTTTTACCATACTCATTAATATATATAATAAGGTGATTATCTAAATCAATAACATAAACAATGGCTTCTAAATTATCTAAAATTAATAATAAACTTTCTTGAGTGACTTCAAAATGGGAAGGTAAAGCGAGTTGATGTTCTAATAGGGGAATAAAATTAATTAAACAGTGATTATTTTTTGTTTGTAAAGATAAACGATGTATAACTATTTGATAGAGTGATGTTTTCCCTGTGACAACTTTACATAATAAATTAACTTCTAATTTATCAACTTCACCTTTAAACAAAGGAGATAAATCGGGAATCGTTTTTTCACTTAATAAGCTTAATAAAGGTTGTTGATTAAAATATTTAAAGGGAACTTTAAATACCTCTTCAAAGCTTTGATTAACAGCAATAGCAAAGCCTTTTTCATCAATAATCGCAGAAATAGTAGGGTGCTTAAAAAAAAGATGTTGATAATTAATCTGTAAATCAATATGTGATTTATATGCACTGACATCAACTAAAGTGCTATAGATATTTGAATCATACAGATAAAATTGCCACATTAACCATATATAATACCCTTCTTTATGCTGGTAACGATTTTCTAGTTGTATAACTTGATTATGGCTTAATTGTGCTAAATTAGAGGCTGTTTTATGCCAATCTTCAGGATGCACACGGTCTAAATAGCGTTGATTGAGCAAGTCTTCTTTTGTATAAGCAAGAATTTGGGTAATAGGTGGGGAGATAGCAACAAAAAAACCTTGCGTATCAATACAACACATTAATTTATCAAAAGCTTGGGTAGAATCCATTTTATATGACATAGTAGCAATAACCAATGGCAATAATTTTAGATATAAGCCTGTCTATATTGAGCACTACATTTTTTCTATATTCAGAGGTTTGTACTGAGTTTAAATGCGCATATTATGAAAGCTATCAAGCTTCATCAATTAATTTTCAATATCGACGAGGTTCGGTTTATTTACATCACAATACACATAGCGAAATAAGAGGTGTATCAATAGATAATGTAAGTATAGTACACACTCTTATTAAGCTTCTTAGCCTTTACTTTTTAACTATGCTGCTTGATGAGCATGTATAATCTCAGAAAATAAAAAAAGCACTATTTATGCTATGGCTGCCAATCTTGGTAATGAGGGTAATGCTTGCCAAGTAATTTTTCCCACTGTTGTGTTCTCTTTATAGTATTCATGGCTTCTTGAATCATTTTATCAATCTCCCCTCCTTTTTTACCTTTTGGTAATACAGCATGTACATCATACACTTTAAATAATTGCCGCTGGATAGTTTTAAATTTCAGTTGTTTTAATAGTGGATCAACTTCTACATCTGCAAAAATAAACCCATCAATTCGCCCTACATTTAACATATATAACGCACTGTCAATATGTGTAATAGGGTGGACTTTAAAATTAAATAAATCACTGTGTGCTCTATCTGTATAAATAATATATTGTTGTATATTTTTTATATCAATAGGCCGGTTTTTATTAGTATATAATACAAAATTTACTGTAAATAAAGAGGCTGTCGAATAATCAAACTGAAGCTCTTCTTCTTTTTTATATGGATTTTTAATTAAGGGAAGGTGAAAATCTGTATGTTGGCTAATTACATTATTTAAAGAACGTGGAAAAGGAGAAACGGTGATATCAATAGGATGTTGAATAATTTCTGCCCAATATTTAACTAAATCAACTAATATCCCTTTATCTTTATTTTCGGCTGAAAATTTTAAAAAAGCCAAACTTGCTTTATAAGGTTGTGCTGCATAAGTAATTGTATTAATAAATAGAATGCCTAGCAGCAAAAAAAGAAGTTTTAGCATAATCAACAAGACCTTTTTAATGGTAATTAAATATATAATATAAGGATTATATATCCTTTTAAAAACATATAAAATATCAAAGCCCAGTCATTATTAATAATGCATAGCAACTATATATGAAGGTGAATAAATCTATTCACCCTCATATTATTTTAAGGTAACATTATGAAAAAATGGATTATTTTTCCAATTTTCTCAATACTACTGTTTCTCAATTAAAGAAAGAATTTTGAAATTTTGAGGGTTAGCAGTGTCTACAATTAATTTAGCACTATAAACTGTTGTTTTTCCTGAAATAGTGACACTAACTTCAGGAATGACTAATTCTCCTGTAGTCACATTAAAAGTCGCACTATTTTCTGTAGTTGCTTTAGTAGTTTCACTTAATGCAAAAATTTCAAAATCAGAGAGTTTAGTACTGGTTGCGCGTAATTTAACTGTATATTTACCTGCAAACCCTGCATCCACTACATCAATACTTAAGGTTGCTGTACTTAAATCAAAACTAGATTCTGCAGGTGTTGTTGTACCTGTATCAGGTGGTGTTGTTGTACCAGAGAACTCACTACCTAATACATCTGCCTTCATGTTTGCACCTTTTACTGTTACGGTTTTAAACACATCAGCCCCTGAAGGTAAGGTAAATTTTATTGTGTACTCACCATTTTCCACAGGAATCGCATAGCCCCCTGCGCTAGCAGTTGTAGTGTTGTCTCCTGTTTCAGTTAAAGAGACAGTAACCCCACTTAACCCTTCTCCTGCTGTATACATACCATCATTATTCGTATCATCATATGCCACCCCAACAATGAAATTACGTAAATCTTCTTGATTAGAGGCAAAATCAGTGGTGACATAAAAACTATTATAAGTGACACCACTTTTTACCAATTTTCCTGTTACCAGCCCGATACCCACCTCTTTATAATTATCCACTAGCATATTCACTCGATGCCCACGATTTGGGTAATCTTCATCTTCAAATAACAAATCATGTAATTGTAAACTGGCAACTTCCTCTGTTCTGTTACGCGTTGTGGCGGTAAAAGCAATATTCTCTCCAGCTAAAGCATAGTTATAGCCTTGTGCTGTCATGCGTTGAAAAGGGGTTTCTCCATCAGGATTTTCATGATCAAAAAAGTCTCGATCAATCATATCTTGGCTATGTAAACGTGCACCTTTTGATAATTTATTATTTAAAGTTACAGGGGGTTTTGGTGTAGTGGTGATGGCATTCAGTTTTGTACCTTCTTGTACATCAATCCCAAAACGATCTGCTTCAGCCTGTGGGTTAGCACGTGCACGGTTAATCGCCTCTAAATGTGCTTGTTCTGCTGCACTGGGATCACCATACTCATAAGCTGCATAAGCTGTAAAACTACTGCTGGCACATAATGCCAATGTTAAAAAAGCTAGTTTTTTCATAATAAAATAATACCTAAAATATAGAATCCAATTGTGCACCCTTGGTAACAACACCTATTTATGCACAGGAAGTGATATAATGCTGTTATTGTCTGATGGTGCTTAAAAATCAAGAGCGAGAGCTTAATCTCTCATAGCGTATCATATTTAATTGTGTCCTCGCAGTACTTAAACCCGCCACATTTATTATGACTAACGACGATTTTTATTATTCAATAACACACTATTGGCTTTTTTTTATATAGACTAACTTTTGAGGTTGATTATTATGCCTTTTCGTCCGCGTTATACTGGGCTTATCGAAAAATACCGCGACCGCTTACCCATTCACGATGACACCCGTATTATCAGCCTAGGGGAAGGTAACACACCTTTATTACGCTTAAACAACATCCCCGGTATTTTAGGTAAAGATGTTGATATTTATATTAAATATGAAGGTTTAAACCCAACTGCATCCTTTAAAGATCGTGGTATGACCATGGCAGTGACCAAAGCGGTTGAAGAAGGCAGTAAAGCCATCGTCTGTGCCAGTACAGGAAATACCAGTGCCTCTGCTGCGGCCTATGCCGCCCGTGCAGGCATTACTGCATTTGTATTGATTCCTGAAGGTAAAATTGCCCAAGGTAAATTAGCCCAAGCAATGATGCACGGTGCAGTGATTATTCAAATTCAAGGCAACTTTGATGATGGCATGCGTTTAGTGAAAGAAGTCGCTGATCACGCGCCTGTCTCCATTGTAAACTCCATCAACCCCTTCCGTTTACAAGGGCAAAAAACAGCCGCCTTTGAAATTGTAGAAGAATTAGGACGTAGCCCTGATTATCATTGTTTACCTGTTGGTAACGCTGGGAATATCAGTGCGCATTGGATGGGTTATAGTGAATATGTCAAAGATGGCATTGTATCTCATGCACCAAAAATGGTCGGTTATCAAGCCTCAGGCGCAGCCCCTTTCTTACGTGGTGCACCTGTAGAAAAACCTGAAACCATTGCTACCGCAATTCGTATCGGTCACCCACAAAGTTGGGATAAAGCATGGACAGCACAACGTGATTCACAAGGCTGGTTTGATGAGTGTAGTGATGATTTAATTCTAGCTGCTCAAAAACTCTTAGCTGAAAAAGAAGGTATCTTCTGTGAACCTGCTTCCGCCACCTCTTTAGCAGGTGCAATGCGTGACATCCAAAGTGGTAAAATCCCTGAAGGTAGCACCATTGTATGTACCTTAACAGGACACGGTTTAAAAGACCCAGATACTGCGATTAAACAAAGCACTGCCCCGCTAATTAAAGCAAAAGCAGAATTAAATGAAGTGAAAAAAGCCATCTTAGATCATATGTAAGATACTTTTTATCCTCTTGCTCTGTGTAGCCCATTTCACTGTGGCTACACATGCTTTCTCCTCCCCCTGATTATTCACTGCACTCATCATGACCACCGCCACCTCTGAACGTCGATTACATTTATATCTCCCTGATTTATTTCGTCATGCTGCCACCTGTCCCACTGATTTAGAGCTACCCCATTTAAATTTAGCTTTAAGCCGTGCCAGCTGTCAGACACATGAGATAAAAAATCCACTGGCTTATTTGTGTGATCTATTTGGCTTACATACTCCTAAAGAACAAGATTTACCTATTGCTGCTTTAACCCATGCCTACGATTGTGAACGTGGTGAACCTGATAGCTTATGGATGCGTTGTGATCCTGTGTATTTATATGCAGACATGGATAGATTACGTCTATTTGGTGCAGATATGAGTCTCTACCTCTCTCAACAGGAGGCGGATCAGTTTGTGCAAGAGTTGAATACCTTTTATCAACAAGATGGATTAGAGTTTATTGCCGCTGCACCACATCGTTGGTATTTACGTTTAGCACAACGCCCTGCATTAGTCACAACAGCACTTGATGATGTGATTGGACAAGATATTTATGAATACATGCCAGAAGGGGAAGATGAATTATATTGGCGACGTTTAGCCAATGAAATTCAGATGGTGTTATATCAAAGCCCGTTAAATGAACAGCGTGAAGCTGCACAGAAAATGCCTGTTAATGGCTTATGGTTTTGGGGGGTGGGTGCCCTACCAAAAGAAAAATTAACCCGATGGCAACAGGTGTGGAGTGATGATGCAGTGGGCTGTGGTTTAGCGGTATGCAGTGATTCACCTTGTCATGATATGCCCAGCGATGCTAAGACATTGCTACATAATATAGATACAACAGGTGATCAATTAGCTGTCTTATACCCACATGAAATTGATGACTGGGCACAATGGTTAGTAGGAATTGACCAACAATGGATACAACCTTGTTTAATCGCTTTAAAAGAAAAGCAGATTGATCAACTTTGGTTACATAGTTGTGATGGGCAGGTGTTTAGTTTAACGCGTTCACAATTAAAACGTTGGTGGCGCAGACCTAAAACATGGCGTAGTTTTATCCCTGAATCATTACAGGATACCGCTTTATGACACAGATTATCGAACGACAAGTGGATCTTAGCCACTGTGATTTGCCCACAGCCTATGCCCCCATTTTGCGGCGCGTACTGGCAGCACGAGGCATTAACTCCAGCCATCAACTAGATTACAGTTTAAAAAATCTTGCCTCTTATCATAGCTTAAGCCATATTGAAAAAGCGGTGCAATTATTAGCAGGTGCGATCACTAAAAAGAAACGCATTGTCATTGTTGCAGATTATGATGCTGATGGTGCAACCAGTTGTACCTTGGCTATCCGTGCCTTGCGCTCAATGGGGGCAGATCATGTTGATTTTATTGTGCCTAATCGTGAAAAACATGGCTATGGCTTAACTGAAACTATTGTACAACTGTCTTTACCCCTTGAACCTGATTTATTAATTACTGTTGATAATGGGGTTGCCAGTGTGGCAGGCGTGAAAGTTGCCAAAGAAAAAGATATTCGTGTTTTAGTCACTGATCACCATTTACCCCCTGATGTACTGCCTGAAGCCGATGCCATTGTAAACCCAAATTTAGTCACGGATACTTTTCCTAGTAAACATTTAGCAGGTGTAGGGGTAATTTTCTATGTGATGCTGGCGTTACGTGCTTTTCTACGAGAACGTAATTGGTTTAGTTATCGCCAAATCCCTGTGCCTAATTTAGCTGATTTACTCGATTTAGTTGCTTTAGGGACAGTGGCGGATGTTGTTCAACTGGATTATAACAACCGTATTTTAGTAGCACAGGGGCTTGCCCGTATTCGTGCTAATCAATGTTGTGAAGGTATACGTGCCTTACTTAACGTTTCCAAACGTGAACAAAGCACCTTAGTGACCAGTGATCTAGGCTTTGCCATTGGTCCTCGCCTTAATGCCGCAGGGCGTATGGATGATATGCGTTATGGGATTTTATGCTTACTCAGTGATAGTGCAGAAGATGGTTTATATTACGCACAATTATTGGATAATTTTAATCAAGAACGCCGTTTTGTTGAAGCAGAAATGCAGCAAGAAGCCCTGAATATTCTCGCTTCTCATGATGCTGATACAATGGCATTGCCCAAAGGGATGTGTTTATTAGATGAAAATTGGCATCAAGGTGTTATTGGAATTGTTGCCGCACGAATTAAAGAAAAATATCATCGTCCTGTCATTGTATTCACCAAAGATGATGACACCTTTTTAAAAGGCTCGGCACGTTCTATTCAAGGCGTGCATATTCGTGATATTTTAGACAGCATTGCGACACAGCACCCAAACTTAATTACTAAATTTGGGGGGCACGCAATGGCAGCAGGTTTAAGTTTACCGCGTGATAATTTTATTGCTTTTCAGGAAATTTTTGCCCAAGAAGTGGCAAAAGAAGTCAGTGATGAAGATTTACAAGGCTCCATTTTTACTGATGGGGAATTAGCAGCCAGCGATTTTAATTTACAATTAGCAGAACAATTACGCACCTTAACACCGTGGGGACAAGGATTCCCCGAGCCTATTTTCAGTGGGCGTTTTGAAATTTTAGAACGACGAGTATTAAAAGGGCAACATTTAAAAATGACCTTACGCCCCACACCTGAAAGTGAACCCATTGAAGCCATTGCTTTTAATATTACAGATGAAGGCTGGGAGAATGGCGTGACAGAGGTTGAACTTGCTTATAAACTCAGTATTAACTTTTACCGTGGGGTACGCAGCCTGCAATTAATGTGTGAATATGTGTACCCTTGTTAATTTTTAATTATAGTGTAGGTTGGTGCTGAAGCATGAAGCCCAACATAAGTCTCAGACCTTGCCTACAACATCACTATCGTACAGAAATAACCCCCCAACAATAGAACCATAATAGACAATGAGCCACCTCACAGATAAAAAAATTCTTCTTGGCGTTACAGGTGGAATTGCCGCCTATAAAGCTGCTGATTTAGTCCGTCGCTTAATGGAGCGCGGTGCACAGGTTAAAGTGGTAATGACCCAAGGGGCCACCGCATTTGTGACCCCGCTTACTTTTCAAGCTTTATCAGGACAACGTGTCCATACAACCTTATTGGATGAAGCAGCTGAAGCGGCTATGGGGCATATTGAACTTGCCCGTTGGGCAGACTTAATTCTGATCGCCCCTGCCAGTGCTGATTTTATTGCCAAACTGACCCACGGGCATGCAGATGATTTACTCAGTACCTTATGTCTTGCCAGCACTGCTCAGATTGCCGTCACGCCAGCTATGAATCAAGCTATGTGGGCAGCCGTTGCCACCCAAGATAATGTACACACATTACAGCAACGTGGGGTATTATTTTATGGTCCTGCGGAAGGTGAACAAGCTTGTGGTGATGTTGGAGCGGGGCGAATGCTGGAACCTTTACAAATTGTTGAGCATGTTATCAATACCTTTCAAAAAAGTGATCAGTTGCAAGGACGCACAATTGTAGTCACCGCTGGTGCAACCCGTGAAGATATTGATCCTGTGCGCTTTATTACTAATCGTAGTTCAGGAAAAATGGGCTATGCTGTGGCGGCGGCTGCACAAAAAGCGGGAGCAAATGTAATTTTAGTCAGTGGGCAAGTCAATATTCCCGTGCCTACTGGGGTACAACATCTTTCTGCTTACAGCGCGCAAACTATGCTTGAAGCTGTTTTGAGTGTGATTGATAAAGCAGATATTTTTATCTCTACCGCAGCGGTGGCAGACTACCGACCACGGCAGATGGCAACCCAGAAAATTAAGAAAAATAATGAAGAAATGAGTATCGAGCTAGAACGCACAACTGATATTCTTGCCACTGTTGCCGCTTTGCCTACGCCACCGTTTACTGTTGGTTTTGCCGCAGAGACTAATGATGTAGAAACCTATGCACGCGGTAAACTAACACGCAAAAAACTTAATATGATCGCCGCTAATCAAGTGGGAATTGAAGGGGCAGGTTTTGATAGTAATGATAATGCTCTGACTGTGTATTGGCAGGAGGGTGAACAAGCATTACCTCATTGCAGCAAAACAGAATTAGCCCATCATCTTATGGATCTAGTCATACAAAGGTTTACTGATAATGCAAACAGATGATCCTAAATATGCAGCGGCTTTACGTCGGCTGATGGATATCATGAATGATTTACGCAGCCAATGCCCGTGGGATAAAAAGCAAACTATGCACAGTTTGCAGCATCTAACTGTAGAAGAAACCTATGAGTTATGTGATGCGATTTTAGATAATGACAGTGAAGAAATAAAAAAAGAGCTAGGTGATTTACTATTACATATTGTGTTTTACGCCAAAATTGCTGATGAGGAAAAACTATTTGATCTGGCTGATGTCATAGAATCAGTTTGTGATAAATTAGTTCGCCGTCACCCCCATGTCTACGGTGATAGCAGTGCAAAAAGTGATGAAGAGATTAAGCGTAATTGGGAACTGATTAAACAACAAGAACGCGCCGAAGGGCAACGTAAAGATAAACAAGGTACTTTATCAGGTGTACCGCGTGCTTTACCTTCATTATTAAAAGCCCATCGTATTCAAGCAAAAGCCCACGGTGTCGGCTTTGATTGGGATAATAAGCAAGCGGTTTGGGAAAAGATTGAAGAAGAGCTAGCAGAATTTCGTGCCCATTGTGATGCGGATACCATAACCGATCCACAGCTTGCCAGTGAAGAATTTGGGGATATTTTATTCAGTTTAGTGAATTATGCCCGTTTTGTCGGTATTGATGCAGACAGTGCACTCACCCACACCAATAATAAATTTATTAAGCGTTTTAATTTTATTGAAACCCACGCCCAGCAGCAAGGTAAACAACTAAATGATTTATCTTTAGCTGAAATGGATGCCCTGTGGGATTTAGCCAAGCAAACACAACAAAAGGATTCCAATAATGGATGATAAAACCCGTACAGAATTAGAAGCCGCTGCTTTTCGTCGCCTTGTTGCCCATTTACAAGAACGTACTGATGCCCAGAATATTGATTTAATGAACTTAGCAGGTTTCTGCCGTAATTGTTTATCTAAATGGTATAAAGCCGCTGCTGAAGAGCGTGGTATGGACATGGACTATGATACAGCACGAGAAATTGTGTATGGTATGCCTTACGATGAGTGGAAATCTAAACATCAAAAAGAAGCTTCAAAAGAGCAATTAGCTGCTTATGAAGTAAATAAACCACAAGATTAGTTATAGGTTTGATAGGGGGTAGCTGTCTTGATATAAAATCATATTTTTTTGATATTTATATGAAGTTTGCTTGCCCTATACTATATCCTCATATCATTCAAGCTAAATAAAATTTAGGGGAAAGTATGATAACAAAATCCTTTAACTGGTCAGAAACACAGCAGTATTTTCCACATCAATGGGTGGTTGTCGAAGCAGTGCAAGCCCATTCTCAAAATAATGAGAGAATCTTAGATAAACTTGTTGTGATTGAAAGCTTTAAAGATTCACGCACTGCATGGCAAGCTTATGCACACTTACACCATCATTCTCCTGAAAAAGAACTCTATGTTTTACATACCGATAGACAAACACTAAACATACAAGAACGCCGTTGGTTAGGGGTACGTACTAATTAATGATATTTACCGTTAAAAATGGCTTACCCTTTGTATCCGTTGATGTCATTGCTAATAATCAATACATCACAATAGATAATGTCTTGCTTGATACAGGGTCAGCAGGGACTATTTTTTCAGCCGATGTACTGGCAGATATTGGTTTAGTTTTAGAGCCTAATGATACATTGCGCCAAATTTATGGTGTAGGGGGCTCAGAGTTTGTATTTGAAAAGTGTGTTAATCAGATCATACTTGGAGAATTAACCGTATCTAATTTTATAATCGAACTTGGGGCATTAGATTATGGCTTTAATTTAAATGGAATTATAGGCAGTAATTTTTTACACCAAACAGGTGCACATATTAACTTTTCCACTTTATCCATTAATTAAGCTTACTGATACTTTATTGCCTAATTGCCTAAGTAAACCTAAAATCAAACAAAACAATATAGAGTATTGGAGGACTGAATTCCAATGCTAAAACATTAGAACCAGATAAATCCCTCCTCATTCCCATATATTCTCACATCAGAAATATAATACTCTAATTAGGGATACTTTCCCTTTTCTAATCAGCCGCTACTCTAGGCTCTTTTGGTACGTATAAACTGTTTGCTCTTTCAAAAAGTGGCTTTGAATAAGCGTCATGAATATCGTTCCATGTGATACGTCCATCAAAATTTTCTAATGCTGCTTTTTTCCCATATTTATCCTGATATTCAAAATACGTTGAGGAAGCAAGTGCTACAGCAAGTACTTCAACTTCAGGATTTTTTTCACTGTCTCTTTTAAGCTCAGGTAAATCAAGTAAAGCAGGGATATCTTGTTTATCTTTACTCAAGCTTTTAAGATCTGTTGCTGAAAATGATGAAACCACTTTAGTTTCTATTATGACAACTTTAGACTCTGAGAATAGGCACAGATCAAAAGTACGTTTAGGTGAAAAGCGGGTCATGCTTATTTTTTTACCTAAACCAGATAATACATCACGATAAAGACAGACTTCAAAACCTAAATCCCAGTTTTCTTCAGATGAAAAATTTAAGCCTGATTTTTCAGAAACCAACTTAGCAAAGCCTTTAATATCCTGTTTAGCACATTCATACAATGACACACAGAAAAATCGCTCTTCGCGTGACCATTCTTCCCAAGACGTGTTGTTTAAATATGATATCGACATAATTTTTCTACTTACTTTGATGTGATTGAATTTAAGGAGGAGAACTATAGCACATTTTCTTTCCTTTATTTTTTATCATTTATTTTACAGGATTAATATTTTTGCTAATATATTCAATAATATTTGAAATGTTTTAAGGGGGGAAATAATCATGAGATATTTATCTTTTTGTTTATTGTTGTTTGGCATATTAGTTTTCTCAATGCCTGCCAGTAGTGCACAACAAAATGGGGTATGTTATCAGGGCAAAATATTGGGGGGAGACATACAATCAGGAGGTTGTGATGGGGAAACACTTGGCACTGTTGGGGAATCTTTGCCTTTAGAGTGGATTAAAATCTATTTAGCGGACAGCCAAGAAAGAGGGATGTGTAATGTTCGCTATCGTGCTCATGTACAAAATATTGGCTGGATGGACTGGGTCACAGATTTTTTTAATTTTGCAGGCACAGCAGATCAGGGACTTAGATTAGAAGCTTTTGAAGCAATTATTGATCATTGCCCTGACTTAAGGCTACGCTATCGTGCCCATGTACAAGATATTGGCTGGATGGATTGGGTTGAAGCAGGACAAACAGCAGGCACGACAGGACGCTCATTACGCTTGGAAGCTATTCAAGTCACTGTAGAAAACCCCGCTCCCCATTATGATTATCAAGGGCGTGACTACCCATTTTATGATATTGAAAGTGGTGAAGTATTTTTACCTATATTACGTATTGCTGAAAATAACCAAACACGCCATATTCAAACACGTTTAACCCCTACACAAGGCTTATTTAGTTTTCATTTAGATATGGCTGTCCCTTCAGTCACATCAAATAGTGTGCAATTATCACAGCCTATTTCAATACCTCATCTTTCTCCTTTACTAGATATTAAACGTTTAAAAGTACCAAATCTTGTTGTGCATTCAGCAGATAACGTTGATATTTATGATGTGACCTTAGAGGCAAATGTAGAGACACCTGAGCAATATCAACTGAAAAAAATCCATCATTTACCTGTCCCTGTTTCAATTGAAAATTTTCATCATTGCACTGATACAAGAATCCCCGCTGCACAGGCTTATGTTAGTTCTTATAATTATGCGATAGCACAAGCTAATGCTTATTTAACCTACGAGCTTGTTACAGGAAAAGTGCCTGCAGATAACAATAAAGGTTTAGCTGTGATGTCATGTTGCCGTGGCTTCATTTATTCACTATGGCGACTACCTGCCAGTGTTGAACATGATAATGGTGCATATTGTATTAATGCAGAAAATTAATAAATAAGAGGTAAATTTATAACTCCCATTCCTGTTTGAGGCATTGCTTTATGGAGGAATGGGGGAATATTTCAAGAAAAAAATGATTAATTTATTAAAACAGGTTCAAACCTATTTAACTGGCTTAGCTGTTTCTAAATCAAGGCAAGAAAACAAAGCAGTCTTAAAACGTTTTCAAGGCTGTTTACTTGGTTTAGCTGCGGGGGATGCGTTGGGGACTTCATTGGAGTTTCAGCCTAAAGGTAGTTTTACGCCTATCACTGATATGTGTGGTGGGGGCATATTTTCTTTAAAAGCGGGGCAATGGACTGATGATACCTCTATGGCTTTGTGTCTTGCTGCGAGTTTGGTGGAGTGTCATGGGTTTCAAGCAGATGATCAAATGCAGCGTTATTGTCAGTGGTGGCGACATGGTTATATGAGCAGTACAGGCACCTGTTTTGATATTGGCAATACTGTCCGTCGTGCATTACAGCATTTTGAAAAAACTGGGGAAGCTTTTGCTGGTTCTAATGATCCACAAAGTGCAGGAAATGGCAGTATTATGCGTTTAGCTCCTGTTGTTTTATGGTTTTATCCTAGTTTGGATGATATGGTGCATTATGCTGTTGAGAGTTCAAGAACAACTCATGCCGCACCTGAGTGTTTAGATGCTTGTCGATTGATGGCGCGGATTTTATACCGTGCTTTACAAGGGAAATCTAAGCAACAGGTTTTATTTGCTGATGCTGAGCGTTTTACAGGGGAGGCGCGGATTGTGGCATTAGCAAAGGGGGAGTATCAGTCTTTGAGTGAGGCGGGCATTCATGGCACGGGTTATGTGGTGCAGAGTTTAGAAGCAGCATTGTGGTGTTTTTATCATAGTGAGAGTTATAAAGAGGCGGTATTGATGGCGGCTAATTTGGGGGATGATGCGGATACAACGGCAGCAATTTGTGGGCAGATTGCAGGCGCGTATTATGGTTTAGAAGGTATTCCCCAGTCTTGGCAGAATCAGTTGGCAATGCGTGAGGAGTTAATGGTGTGGGCTGGGCGTTTGTATAAAAGTGCTTAGGGGTTATCTTGTTGTGAGCTGCTGATTAAGGTATTCAGCTTAGATATACCATAAAATTCAAGTAAAAATATAGGAAATGCACTAAGTACAGATACTTTATTTACAGGGAATATATACTTTTCTTTCTGCATTAAAAAAATACTTTCTTGTGAAAAATATTGTGTTGGTGATATATATTCATCCGTCATTATATAATTCATTTTTTTTGTATGTTCATCAATTAGATGATTCCATTGTACTTTTGTGTAGGTATCAAAGTAATTGTAATCTTTATTTTTTATAAAGCATTGTGTGTTAATGATAGCTTTATATGTTTTTGCACTTGAAACAATTGTTGATTTAAAATCAGAAGTAATCAATGGGTGTTTTAATGCTTCTACCATAGGATAGCTTATATACAGTTTTCCATGCTCAGTCTCATTATTAAAAATAGAGAGTAGATCTATAATTTGCTCATCTGAAGATCCTGGAATATGCCCGTCATAATCAAAAAACATATATATTTCTGATATTTGTACTCTTGATATTTGTTGCAAATGCTCATTTTGAGGGATATCTCTTAATAGCATAAAAACATCTAAATCAGGATCTCTTTTAATTTTTTTCTGAAGGGTATATATATGTGTACAAAATGCACAAATAACGATTGTATTTTCAACATCATTTAAAAAATAATTTCGCATTGCTTCATATATATTTTTTTCTACTTTTTCCCCTTCAAAGATAAATAATGTATAACTAGACACCAAATGCACCTGCTTTGTACATTTTTTCAATATTGTGGGCTTCTCTTAGCTCTTTTACTGTAGAGTTTGATAGAGATTGAATACCTTCAGGTTTTAATAAAAAGTAACAATCAGGTCTGAGTAAGTCGTTAGTCATGATTGATGTATTATGTGTTGTGAGGACAACTTGTGGTGTAATTGTTCTTAATTTTTTGATGATAATAGCGGATAAACTGTGGTGATAAAATGCATCAAATTCATCAATAAAAAGAAAGCTTACATGTGTATTTTCTTTTAGTCGTTGTAACCAAAAGTAGAAGAGTGAAAGGGATTTTGTTCCTTGAGAGGCTATCTCATAAAAGGGAATAATTTTATGATTAAATAAAAATGCTAAGCCCTGCTTATCCCCTTCTTCAATAGTTGTTAAAGTGCATTTTATCCCAGCTTCATTAAGAAATGTCTCAAAGTCTTTTACATTTCCTTTTTCCACAATATCTGATGGAATGCTTTTTGAACCTTGTTCAAAGCCTAGATAGTCATTGTTTCCTAGTGATCTAAAAAATAGCATTCCCTTTACAAATTCTAAAAATGTGTAAAAGCATTGGTTTTGTTTATTTTTTTCTAGTACGGTATTTTTTTCAACATAGGAGATAATAGATATTTGAGAGGTTCCAATATCTCGAATTAAGTTTTCAGCACCTACCGCGTTGATTGTTGCAATATTGTTTTTTTCTCGATTAATTTCAGCGTAAGTTTCAGAGTTGATGATTAGTTTTTCGTATACTAGGGTCTCTCTGTCTTTTTTTCCATAAGAATAAGTTACTGAGCCACAGGGAAATTGAAATTCATAGTGAAATTCAGCAATATTATTGTTACTTGAGGCGTTTAAGAAGTGGTTATAAAATTCTGGTTTTGATAGTTTGTCTGTTAAGTGGGAGACAATATCAAGGAGTGCAAAACCTAGGTTTGATTTGCCTGTTCCGTTGTGTCCATATATTAAGGATTTATTAATTATGCCGTTTTTAACACAATCAGGGTTAAATTCGTAATTATTTGTTTTGGTAAAGTCAAAGGTAAATTTTTTTTCAAAGCTTTTAAAATTAGTGACTTCAAATTTAGCTAGCATTTTATTCTCATGTTTTTTTGTCTTTAGAGTAGAGAATAATATAGTGCCGTAAAAAAATTACGGGAGCAAGTTTTTATTATTCAAACACAATAAAAAACTTGCTTTATAAATGTAAATATATATAGTCATATATTACATAAAGTATTTTAAAGAGGTGATTAAAAGATGAGTGAACATAGAGTTTATGAAATATCTGATTCTCTTTATACATATACCCCAAATCCTCAACATAGAGATAATAAAGTTGGTAAGTCAAAATGGTTAAGAGCAGTAAAAGAAGAAGATGAATTCAATATTTTTGAGCTTGCACTAAAAAATAATTGGATACTAGATGATGAAAGGAATGGTTGGGGACTTTTTTTCTATAATGAAAAAATTAAATATTTAGGTGTCATTAATAATCCAAGGCAAAAACTGTCATTTATTGCCAAATTTGTAAATGATAAAAGCCGTAATGACTGGCATGGATACCCAGCAGATCATATAAAACACACACATGATAAACCTCATGCTGATATACTTAATCAGTGGATGATAAAAGGGTTTATTCCTCGAGCAAAAATGAGAAAGATATTAAGAAGCCACCCATGCAGAATATAAAATTAATAATTAAAGGAAATTTTTGGGATACACAAATATATTCCAAGAAACTTCATATATTTGATATTAATGGGAGTAGGTTTGTAATTAATTGGAATGACTTAATTAATGATTTTTCTCAAAAATATCCAAATTTAAAAACTATTGCACGTATTTCATTTTTAGAAAGTGATTTTTTTTATTCTAAAAGTAAAAAAACAGAACATTTATACAGTAAAATTCTATTTGATGAATTAGCAAAACTACCTATACATATAGATATATCTAAAAGAAATAAACACATTAGTCACTTAGATAATCCTTTACCTTTCCCTCATAATGATTCAGAAGTGTATTACAATGAGCTATATATTTCACATAGTGATGGTATATATAAAGCCAATTTTACTACCTCTAATTATAAAAAAGAAAAATTATGGGATGGTTCAGTTTTACAGCTCTCAGCCTCTCGTTCAAATACATCTATAGCATTAGCTGCAGGTAGTGATGGTTTATTTGATATGAGGTTAGATACAACTAAGCCTAGTTTTTTTACAAAAAGACAAGAGCCAAAAAAAGTCTCACCTGAGCACTGTTCATCATGTGAATGGTCTACACATAATATTATTAGTAGTTCATATATATCTCCCTTGGTTTTTGCTGCTTATAAAAAAATAAAAAAGAATAAAAAATTTGAAAGAATACTAGAGGAATTAATACCAGAACATAAGATATTTGAAGCTGTAAATATAGAACATGGCTTCTCATGGGGAGAAAGTGATAAATTATATATGTATAAAAATAATATTATTTCAGCAATTAAAATTACTGAACATAAAAAAAGCAAAAAACCAGTATTTAAAAAAATAAAATCTATTAATATAGATAATGATTACGGGGATATAGTGTCAGCAAATGTTGCACCATTTGGAGTTATCCTTGAGTTTGATGAAAGGTTAGTTATTATAAAAAGTAATGGGGAAATTTTTCCAATTGAAGGTGAACCAGTAAATTGGAGAATATTTACCAAATCAAGATATTATAAAAACCAGCTTCATGTTATTTATGATGATAGATTAGAGATATATTCTTTTTATCATGATTACTTTGTAGATCAAAAATTGAAATCTTCAGGCACTACAGTTCGCTTAAAAAAATAAATCTCCCACATATCCCAAAGCAAAAAAAAAGGCGGGTAAACCCGCCTTGTAAACAATCACTGTTAAAACTGATACTAAATACTATGCTGCTTTCTTAGTATTATTCTTATCATTATCAAATAAATTCTTAATTGCTGAAATAATATTCCAACGTAAATCTTTAAAACTAGGCTGTGTCTCTTCAGTAAACGGTAAAGGACGACACACTTCCATTGTTTTTAAACCCACACGCGCAGTTAATAAACCACTTCCTAAACCTTGTGCTGCTTGTGCTGAAAAAGCGGTAAACATCCCACCGCCCATGCTCTCAAACATGCCAACATTCGCCAGTGTTTCACTCACATTTGCATAAATAATATTCTGTAAAACGGTAGTAATTAAACTTGCAGAAGCAAATAAACTAGGACGACCACCGTATAAAGTCGCGATATCACGAATTAAACCAATGTTACGCCATAAAGTAATTATAGTACTTAATAAAGGAATTGGGCTTAATGTGACTAATAAAGCTGTCTCTTTAGAATGATGGGTCACGATTTGGTAAGCTTGTTGATCCACTTCACTCATCACTTGTGTAGTGAATAAAGAAAAAATCTCATCATCATGATGGCTATCATTCAAAGTAATATAAAAACGATCTAAACGCGCCTTAATATCAGGGCGGTGTGTGTAAAACTGGGCGATATGATTAATATAATGAATCGCATTACCATAATTACCCTCCTTCATTAATGCACGTCCTTCCGCTTGTAGGGAAGAAATAGCACGTAAAGATAAAATATTTTGGTAACTACGCCATGCCAGCATACCCGCTGCCACACTGATCGCACTGATTAAAATAAAGAACATCCCACCAATTAGAAAACTACTTTCAAATTGTGTGGCAATAAAACTATAGGTATTGACTAACAACAATAAGCCCAAGAAGCTTAAACCCGCAAACAACAATAACATCCACGGTGAAAACGCTTGTGGTGTACCAGATTGCGGTACAGCAGGCACGGTTTCACTGGCTTGATAAGTACGTTGCTGGTGTGCATCCATCTGCATCACAGGGGCAATATGATCCACTGTATCAGGCTCATGTGCCATCATTAACGGGGTGGTTTCTAACTCCGCTTCAGCAGGTAATACGATTGGAGGGGTGTAGTCCAATGTGACCGTGGCTTCTTCTTCAGCGATGGGTTCTACATCGTCTAAATTAAAAAGAATGGGCTGTTTCCAAGTGGCTGTTGTCATTAAAACTTATCTCCAAGCAAGAATTCTAACGCACGATCAAGACGAATATGGGGTAATACATCACTGTGTACATTCGCTATGCGTGGCGGTT